>Ga0099823_1001112_pt1 | contig 21119 bp, 23 predicted proteins | sample CowpearedBW_FD_76831 | JGI IMG/M metagenome (GOLD analysis project Ga0099823, IMG submission 76831) | Root nodule microbial communities of legume samples collected from California, USA - Cow pea red BW | ecosystem: Host-associated > Plants > Roots > Nodule | place: USA: California | collected...
GCAGGCGGGGCGAGCTGCTGGATAACTCCGTCGTTAAACACCGCTATGCGGTCCGACATTGTCAGCGCCTCGCCCTGGTCATGCGTCACATAAACGACGGTAACACCGAGATCCTCGTGGATATGCTTGATCTCGAGCTGCATCTGCTCGCGCAGCTGCTTGTCAAGAGCGCCGAGCGGCTCGTCCATCAGCACGAGCTTGGGATCGAACACGAGAGCCCGGGCAAGCGCGACGCGCTGCTGCTGGCCGCCGGAAAGCTGAGCGGGCCGGCGCTTGCCATAGCCGCCGAGCCGGACCATGTCGAGCGCTCGCTTGATTCTGGCCTCGATCTCGGCCTTGCCGAGCTTGCGCACCCTGAGCGGAAAGGCGAGGTTCTCCTCCACGGTCATGTGCGGAAATAGTGCGTAGTTCTGGAACACCATGCCGATGTCGCGCTTGTGCGGGGGCATGGCGTCTATCGGCCGCCCCTCCAGAAGGATCGAGCCACTGGTGGGCACCTCGAAGCCGGCGAGCATCATGAGGGTCGTCGTCTTGCCGGAGCCGGAGGGACCCAGCATAGTCAAGAACTCCCCTCGGGCGATATCCAGGTTGAGATTCTTTACGACCAACACCTCGCCGTCGTAGGTCTTCTGGATATCGGAAAACTTCACAAAGGCGCTGTTCGTGCCTGACATCGTCCCTCTCCCCGGCCCTTGCGCTTCTCCCGCTCCTGCGGCGCCGCCGACCACTAGACTACCATGTTCTTTCTTCACCGATTGCGGCTTCTCGCGCGCGCGGTATGAGTCGACTTGCATGAGGCTTGTGCGGTTGATCAAATGACGCATTGTTCCCCCACCTTCGTTCTTACTGCGATAGAAGTTTTTTTGTCTCTTGCGGCAGTATTATCGGGCTGGCGGAGCTGAATTCCATGAATGTGGCCGGTCCGCCAGCCGAAATCCTGCGCAAAACCGGGAAAATTCGAAGCTTTATGTTAGCCGTCGCCTTCTCCGCACGCTGATCAGACTAGAGAGATAGCCTTTTGGTTCGATAGAGATCGATGGGAGACGAAGTTGTCCCAGCTCAGGTCATACTCGCAACATCGTTCTGAGCCGGCGATGCACCTCATATCGGCCGAGGGCTGTGCGAGCGTTCGGATGCGCAACGCGTAAATGTGGAGGCGGCAGCCGCCGTGGCGCCGGTGAAGTAACCCCGAAGGTCGGCGCTGTAATGAAAAGTCCTCCGGAACGGCTCGATGCCGCCGTGGCCAGCGCCAGTGCACCTTGCGATGCATGCGGCGAAGGGCCGCTGCGGGCGGTCATCATGGCGACGCGCTCGCGCCGGCAGGTCTGCGAGGCCGCGGCCCCGCTCACTGACCGGCTATCCGCGCAGGCGCTCCACCAGTGAGAATGACCCAGACGCTCATGCTGAATGGCTAAGTATCCCATACAATCTGGAAATGCTTGCCGGAGTTCTTGATGGCATCGGCGAAGGGGTGGCTGTAGGCCGAGGCCGTGACGACCTGATCATCAGCCAGGATGCTGCGGCGCCTGTGAGGCATTCTGATACAACACGATGTCCTTCTATCGTGTCGAGCTACTTGAGGGGCGGTCGCCCCCTCCTCGGAGGTGCCAAAGACCATGTAGACGTCCTTGAGAGGCACGCCATCGGCGATCAGCCATTTGAGGTTTTCTACAGGCTGCCTCTGCAGTCCACGCTTGCCCGGGAATGTTTCCGAGTTGAAAGAGTCGGCGATAGTCTTCGGACCGGTCGGGAATTTATTCTTGTCGTAGACGATGGCCTTTCCGGTTACCACCTCCCGCACACCGCAGTCCGTCGTTTCACCGTCGATGAAATTAGCGTTTTCCAGGCCGGGCTCAAGGCTGCCCTCGGCGCAAAGTTGTCCGGCTAGGCTGGAGTGAAGGTCCACCACGTCCTAGCTCACGCTCTTGGACCGGACCATAGCGCGGATCTTGGAACCTCGCCGTTGAACACGCCTTCGCTGACCTTGACCCGGTCGCGTTCGAGAAGGGTTCGATAGACACTGTGCGGGTGGCATCCTGGGCAGGCCCTCCAGAGGAGGTAACCGTCAGCTCATCGCCCGCAAAGGCGGGTTTCGCCGGTGCGAGTCCTCCGGCTGCAAGCCGACTGCGGCCAGCGCCAGCGCACCAACTTTCATCAATAACGCCTTCCTCATCGCCTGTTCGCGCTCAGTAAGTATCCCCCAAGGATGGATGCGAAGTCACCGTTGACGCAGCCGCTTTGCTCGAGTCGAAGATTCAGTCGTCGCCACGTCATCGAGCGCCCGACAAACCTCTCATGATTGCCGTGCCGGCGTTGAGCTGCACCACGCCGCCTTCCGAATTCGGCAGCTTGACTACAAATCATCATCGCCACAGATCAGGACCTCGGCACGTACCTGATCGCCCAGATTGACCTCCTCATTTCTCATGTACTTTTCGCGAGCTCATCCATTACTTGCTTGGTCGCTCGATAGGCGAGATCCACGATCTCATCGATCTCAGCCTCGGATACGACAAGAGGTGGAGCGAAGCCGAGAATGTCTCCATGCGGCATTGCGCGGGCAATGAGCCCGCGATCACGGGCTGCCTTCGAGATGCGGGCCCCCACCTTGAGCTCCGGATTAAATCGCTGCTTCGTCTGGCGATCCGCAACAAACTCGATGGCTCCGAGCAAGCCCACGCCTTGTACTTCACCAACGATCTCTAACTGTGCGAACCGCTCGTTGAGTCGCTTTTGAAAATACGAGCCGACGATCCTTGCGCGGTCTTAGTTTCTCCTTCTCGACGATATCGAGGACTGCATTGGCAGCGGCAGCCGCAATTGGGTGGCCGGAATAGGTATAGCCGTGCGAAAATGCTCCGACTCGATCAGCCGCCTCTTCCATAACGGCATACACTTTCTCACCGACAATGGCTCCTGAGAGCGGCATGTATCCGGATGTCAGACCTTTCGCGACTGTTACAAGATCTGGCTCGATCCCGTACAGCGTGCTGCCGAAGTCAGCGCCGGTTCGACCGAATCCACAAATGACCTCATCGGCGATCAGAAGAACTTCGTAACGCCTGAGCACGGCCTGAACTTCATGCCAGTAGCCGGCGGGAGGCGGTGTAATGCCGCCCGTGCCCAGCACCGGCTCAGCAATGAAGGCACCGATTGTCTCGGGCCCCTCTCGCACGATGAGCTTTTCAAGTTCGGCCGCACGCCGGCGAGAAAACGACTCTTCCGTTTCACCCGGTTCAGCGCCCCAATAGTGGTGCGGCGTGCCAGTGTGCAGAATGCCTGGAAATGGAAGATCCATGTGATCATGGTAGAATGACATACCCGTCATCGAACCGGAAATTACCGAGCAGCCGTGATAGCCGCGCTCGCGCGAGATGATCTTCTTCTTCTTCGGGTGACCGCGCAGATTGTTATAATACCAAACGAGCTTGGCTTGGGTTTCGTTGGCGTCTGAGCCGGATAGGCCAAAAAATACCTTGCTCGGCTTGCCCGGCGCCATGCGCACGAGACGATCCGACAGGATCGCAAGCTCTTCGGTCGTGTGAGCCGCATAGGTGTGGTAGTATGCCAGCTTGTAAGCCTGTCGCGCGATGGCCTCGGCCACTTCGGTCCGGCCGTATCCGATATTCACACAGTACAGGCCTGCAAAACCGTCGATGTAACTTCGTCCCTGCGCATCTTCAATTCGGATGCCTTTACCCCCGGCGACGATCGTGGGATCGCCGATCTTACCGCTCGCATATTCTTTGAGCTGAGTGAAAGGATGAAGGACACTTGAGCGATCGAGCTCAGCGATGGTCCCAACTTCAGTCATTCCGAAATCTCCTAAGCCGTCAAATCGCCGAAGCAGACGTATTTAAGTTCCATGTATTCATCGATCCCGTGTCGCGAACCCTCGCGACCAAGCCCCGATTGCTTCCATCCTCCGAACGGAATCGGCGGTCCCGTGAACGAAGCTGTGTTGACGCCCACCATACCGCACTCGATTTTCTCGGAGAGTCTGAGCGCTCGACGCAAGTTGTTGGTGAAAACGTACGCGGCTAATCCCATCTCACTTGCGTTGGCTCTCGCGAGGACCTCTTCCTCCGAATCGAACGGAAGTACTGCAGCCACCGGACCGAAGGTTTCTTCCCGAGCGATGAGCATCGTGTCCGTGACATCGCTTAACAGCGTTGGAGAAACGAAGTTCGGCCCCAGTTTCTTGTCCTGTTTCGCGGAAATGACCCGCGCTCCTTTTGCCGCAGCATCGTCGATGTGAGCTCTGCATTTGTCGGCGACCGACAGCTTCGTCATTGGCCCGATATCCGTTGCGGGCTCCAAGCCGTGCCCTATCTTGAGCCTGGCCATTTCCGATGCAAACGCCTCGACGAATGCACCATAGATACCCCTTTGCACGTAGATGCGGTTGGCGGCCAAGCAATCCTGCCCCGATGTTGCAAATTTTGCGGCCGTTGCCCCTTTGACGGCTTTGTCAAGATCAACGTCCTCGAAGACGAGAAAGGGGGCATGCCCCCCAAGTTCGAGTGACACCTTCTTTGCTGTCTCCGCTGCCCCTCCCAAAAGTAGCCGGCCAACTTGGGTGGACCCCGTGAAGGAAAGGACACGCACCCTCGTATCGCGCAACAGAGGCGCCGAAAGAGCGACGGGATCACCGACGATCACCTGAAACACGCCTGGCGGGATGCCAGCCTCTTCGGCCAGCCTGGCTATGGCGAGAGCAGAGAGCGGTGTCTCGGGAGCAGGCTTCACGATGATTGGACAGCCAGCCGCAAGAGCCGCCGCAGCCTTTCGTGTGATCATGGCGACAGGGAAGTTCCAAGGAGTGATCGCCGCTGCGACACCGATGGGCTGCATTCGCACATGAAGGAGACTTGCGGGCTTGTGGCTGGGGATCGTTTCGCCGTATGCGCGCTCACCCTCCGCAGCGAACCATTCGACAAATCCAGCGCCGTAGCCGATTTCGTACTGCGCCTCAGCGAGCGGCTTCCCCTGCTCAACCGTCACCAGAACGGCGAGCTCTTCCGTATGAGCGCGGATCAACGATGCCCAAGACCTAAGGATCTCTCCTCGCCTTGCCGGCAACAGTTCGCGCCATGCACGAAAAGACCGTTCAGCTGCCGCGATCGCAAGATCCATATCCGCGGCACCGCAACGCGCAACATCAGCGACTGCTTCCCCAGTAGCCGGGTCGATCACAACGTCGCGTTGCTCACCCGAAATCCAACGGCCATCAATGAGCGCGGCCCCGGCAACAAAATCGCGGCGACGCAGACTTTGCAGGTGCTTTGTAGCAAGAGCAGTCAAATGTGGGGTTTTGTGCCGAACAGTTTGAAAGGCCATTCAGAGTCTCACGCACTGGTTGTTGAGCTGCCTGCATTCAGCATACCGCTGCAGCAAACGTGTTTGTGTCGCATTTTCCCATTGCCTGGGCGATTTCCTGCGTCACTAGACGTTTGGCGGCGAAATTCAGCTCAAAGTCGGGATCGCGGTGCGGTGGACCGAGAGCAGCGCGAACTCCTGCGCGCTGGCCGGCTTTCTTTTTCGATCTCTGCCGGCCGGCTTGATATGCTGTGAGATCCGTTCTCGCATGTGCGCGGTTGGGGTTTTCGATGCCGAGGAACAAGGTCTAGAAGGGCTCTCGAACGAACTCAGCGACCAGCGCAATGGACCGCGGCTCCACGCGCACTGACCGCACGTGTCCGGTGGGGGCCGGCTCACCAGCCCAGGAGAGATAGCTCGGCGCGCTGACCAGATTCATACTCGCGGCACCGCAGCGAGAACTTCCGAGATGCGTGCCTATTCCAATTAGCAACGAAGGCGCCTTGTCGGCGGCCAGCGCGCGGAGCCCGGCACAGAGTCTCCAGCAGGGAGAGGTATCGAGCGCACAAAAGGCTCCGATGCCGGACTCCCCTCGATGAAATTTCCTATTCATTCAGAATGCTGCTAGTATAAGCGCATTTGCATCGTAATTTCATCGCACCACGACGGTTTCCTGCATCGCGGAGGCATGTGGCTGCGAAATTCGTCTCACTGCGGGAGTCAGCTATGCGATACGACCGGACAGATGCGCGCATCCTCGAGATCGTGCAGAAGAATAATCGTCAAACTTCCGAAATTATCGGCGACATGGCCGGGCTTTCTGCTACCGCGTGTCAACGACGACTGAAGAGGCTTCGGTCGGAAGGCATCATCGAGGCCGACGTCTCAATCGTTTCGCCGAGGGCGGTAGGAAGGCCAATTCAGATGCTCGTGCTGGTGACTTTGGAGCGGGAGCGATCCGATATCATCGACAAGTTCAAGAAGGCAATCAAATCGTCAGCTGACGTCGTGAATGGTTTTTACGTCACAGGCGACGCCGATTTTGTCCTATATGTCACGGCGCGCACGATGGAAGATTATGAGCAGTTCACGCGGCGTTTCTTCTATGAGAACTCGGACATCAAGGGCTTCAAGACAATGGTTATAATGGACCGGGTCAAAGCAGGATTTGCCATTCCAATTGACGTTCCCGCCGAGGCTTGATCTGGCGGTTCCTTACATCGCCGAGTGTTTTGCGCTTTTTTGCTCACTCGCCCACACAACGCGAGAAACGCGCACTGCGTGCTCTTAGTCTACTGGCTCCTCAGGACTCTTGAGCTGGGACTAAGAAAATCACACGCGAAAGAGAGGGCGAGCGCGCTGGCAGAGCCGAAGTTCGGGAGTTCCGTTGCTCCGTAGCAGGCGCGCGTCGATCCCAGCGAGCAGCCGCCGGCCGAAGGCAGCCCCGGGGCGTCACGGGCGCACAGCACTGATCGCATTTGCTCGGCGGTTCGAAGATCTACCTGCGGGCGAGCATCCGGGCCGCCGTTGCCATTCCGAATGCCATCGTGTGTTGCTGGTGCGCGCCGCGCAGCACCGGAAAATCAAGCTTCGCAGTGGATCTGGCATGAAGCTGCCGCGTGCCCTTTCCGAAAAGGGTTTCGCCAACGCCGGATTGCAGCGAAGTCTGCTGCTATTCCTGCAATGGATGCTTAGCTGTCTCTTCACTAAGCACCGTTTCAAACTGACTGAAGAACAGATTGGCGAGAGAGCTGGCGAAGGTTACGCGAGAAGCGGCGTCAGGACCGAGCTCGAATAATTCGGCTTCGCGACGTCTCTGCTGGCGTAGGCTCGTCGGCGTGAGCTACCGAATCTCAGGATTGATATCAGTCGGCTCGCTCCATCCTCAGTCTTAGTCGGCTGATTAGACGCCGCGCGACGTCTCCGATTCGAACGGCGCGAAGAGTGAGGTAATCCACTGGGATGCCGCTTTCGCGCCTTCAGTGCGTAGCAACTCGCGGAAGTGCCTATACTCGGAGTCCGACTTGCCGATAATCATGTCGGCCGCATAGCTGTATCGCAGAGCAGAGTCTAGTCCTGCTGCGTGAAGAGTATTGTTGAGTGCCTTCTTACTCCAGACCAACGTTGGCAACGCAACCCGAGACACGCGCTTCGCAATACGCGTGACCTCCTCCTCCAGACGCGCTTTGGGGAACACGCGATTGACGAGGCCGAGCCGGTAGGCCTCTTGGGCGTCGATCACGTCCCCGGTGTAGACCAGCTCGCGGCAACGCTGACCGATCAGGTGCGACATGATCGGCAGTTCGGTGTCGCCAGCCGCGAACCGGACCTCGATCGCACCGAAGTGCGAATCGTCGGAGCAGTAGCGCAGGTCACACCACATGGCGAGATCCAAGGCCCCGGCGAGGCAATGGCCATTAATCATAGCGATGACGGGCTTGGAGCAGCGGAAAACGGAATGCAGGAACTTGCAGGCATGATCAAAAAGCCTGTCGAGATCATCGAAGGTCCATTCCGCACGTTCAGGCGGTCCGAATTCTGATTTGTCTTCGGCCATATCGAAGCCGCTGGAAAAAGCCCGGTCGCCTGCTCCCTTGATGACGATCACACGCACGTCTGGATCGCGCTCGGCGATCGCGAGCGCATCCATGAACTCGTTGCAGAGCTTGATGGAAATCGCATTTCTCTTATTTGGTCGATTCAACGTGATCCACGCGACCCGATCGTCCGCTTCGTAGAGAATGGAGCTGTACGTCATAGGATGCTCCTTAAAGGTTTAACGCCCTTTAGGCTGGTGGATCGCTTCGGGTGCCCGCCGAACTGTAAGCCTAGCCCAACGCCCGAAAACAGCAATATTCGCGGTCAATTGGACAAATCCTGCGAAATAGGTTGCGTTGACGTCCATTTGCCAGCCTATCAGTTGTAAAAGATGCCGCCGCTGGTGAACCGCTTATCTCGGAAATATTCGGCGATCGCCAACAACGCAGGAATGCGTCCACAAGCCTGCACCTTCATCCAGGGGCTCTCGATCATTGACTGGGGAAACACCTCCAAAATGACGAGAGAAATCGCTACGGATCGCGTGACGCCCCTGTCATCGAGATCATTAACAATCGCGTGCCGCATTCGAACCTCGGTTGTCTCCTAGGCCGTCTGGTTGCGCACATCGACCAGCTCTCGGAATTAGCGCACAATCCCGTTCGATTTGACGTCGCCGAGAGGCCTCGACAAATTGACTGCGACCGACGAGTGGAGCGAAGACTTGGAGACCGCCTGCACGGTAGATCCCGGGCGAGCGAAGTTAAAACGCCGCTTCACTCCACGAAGCGACGTCACGTATTTCACACGCATGAAGCACGCCGAAATTGTCCGCAAAGTGGCCCTTCGGTGTCCCTATCTTCCCTTCCAGACCGGGTCGCGCTTTTCGGAAAAGGCGCGCGCACCCTCCATGCGATCCTCTGAGCCGTAGAGCTTGTCGACCGTTGCAAGCTCACGGCGGGTTACCCGATTGATGGCGTCCTGGAAGGAAAGCGTCTCGGCGAAGCGCACTGTCTCCTTGATGGCTGCGAAGACCAGCGGCGGTCCGCTGGCGAGCTGGCGCGCGATTTCCCAGACGCGTTGCTCGAGCTTCTCTTTCGGCAGGACCTCGTTGACCAAGCCCCAGCGATGGGCCTCGGCGGCATCCATCCAGCGCCCGATGAGGAGAAGCTCCATGGCTATGTGCCAAGGAATGCGTTTGGGCAGCTTAATCGATGCTGCGTCAGCCAGCTGGCCAGCTCGGATCTCCGGCAGCGCGAATGAGGAATGATCGGAGGCGTAGATCAGGTCGCAGGAGAGCGCCAGCTCGCAGCCGCCGCCGACAGCCATGCCGTTGACACACGCGATCACCGGCTTGTTGAGGTTGTGCAGTCTCTGCAGTCCCCCGAATCCACCAACACCATAGTCGGCAGTGATTTCTTGTTGACTGTCCGCAGCCGCCTTGAGATCCCAGCCGGCGCAGAAGAATTTATCGCCGGCGGTCTTGAGGATGGCAACGCGCAGCTCCGGATCGTCGCGGAACCCCTTGAATGTTTCCCCCATCAGCCGCGACGTGCTCATATCAATCGCGTTGGCCTTTGGTCGGTCGAGCGTGACTTCGAGGATTGCGCCTTCGCGGCGTGTGGTAACAGTGTCAGCCATCATTTGTTTCCTAAAACGTGCAACTCGGCACTTGCGATCTACTACTCTGTCGTCCTCCATAAAGTCCTCACGCTGAAAACGTCATTCAGCATGCCGACGCGCGGGTACGATAATCCCCTCTCCGGAATCACCGCAGCGCTCACTTCAATCTCCCCAGCCTCCTCAAGCGCGGCAACAATCGCGTCACGATTTCGCAGGATGAGGACCGCATCCGGCACGAACGACATGCTTTTTGAAAGTCAGAAGCACGAACAGCCGGCATTTTCTTCGTACTTACGATTAACGGTGGCCACTTTTCCCGAGTACCCGATCCGCTTGTAATGTTCGACGGAGGTACGACGCACGTCCGAAGTCGACTTGAGCCGATCACCGCTACCGAATCTCGGTCGCAAGAGTGCCGAAAGCACGCTTTGGCTCACCGGCTTCGTGGAACGGGACTGGGGAAACATATTGTCCTTTTGAAACATCCCTCGAGTCAAAATGTAAGTCGTACCAGCGCCGTCAATCTGCAAGATTCGCAATTATTGACATAAATCCTGCAAACAATAGGCCCTTCACGCGCCCCGACTGCGCGTGGAGAGATCACAAGATCATCGCGCTCGCGCGCTCAATTTATTCCAGCGCTTCCTGAAAATCTCCACTGTGTGGCCCCACTCGAATTCCGCGTTGCCGCAGTCCTGCTTCTTCAGCCGAGGCTTTGCGTAACCGGTGGGCAATTTGGTGATTTCGCGGGGCAGTGCGAAGATGCGTCATTGCTGGTCACACAACTGGGTACACCGGGGTAGCTAGGATCGGCCCATCTATCCCGCCCCTGCCAAGAACAATCCGCGATCTGCACGGATCGTCGCTGATTGCCCTTACGGGTCTGATATATTTCGGGGGCGCATTCGCCCCCGACCGCGAGCTAGGCGCTTGGCTGTGCAGACGTCGGCTTTAGCCGCTTAAGCGTGCCCGAGAAAGTCAACAGCTTACGCTCTCCGGACGTCAATTGACCCCGCACAAAGACCATCGAGCGGCCGGCGCGGGTGATCTCGCCCGTGCCAACGATCAGATCGCCTTCGCGCGCGCCATCGAGAAAATCACATCCAAGAGTTACTGTCACGCTGTCTCCTCCTTGCTTCACTGGCAGGGGGATGACGCCTGCGCAAAAGTCAGCGAACGCCACTAGGCAGCCGCCATGAACGATACCGGTGTCTCTGACGTGCTTCTTTCCGACTCGAAAGGCGCAGCGCATGGTGCCATCCGACTCTTGCCGATAAAAGAAGGGGCCTGCATTAGTCTCGAAGCCTTCATCGTCGTAAAACTTCCATCCCTTGAACTCACCTACGGTAACAACGTGAGTGCGAGAGGCCGCGAGCTTCGCATAGTCGTTCATGAATGTGTCCTCGAATTTGCTGATCCGATAGGCTGCCCGTCTCCTTACCTGGGATTTACCACAACAGAAATCCACCGAAGGGAGGCGACATCTTAAGTTGAGCGAGTCGAAGTTAGAATGGTTAGGGCGCCTAAAGAAGGCGTACTGCGGCCCGCGGCTGCGGCAATTCTGCGAATAAGGAAAGGTAAGCGCGTCTAAGCGCCTCATGCAGCAGTGCTCGAATGCCCCTTAACAGATGATCATTTCTCTCATTTGAGCCATACCCCTACTCACGGGCGTGCCCGGCTCGGTCGGCGGCCGCGATTGCCTTGACCGCCGGCTAGCCCAAGAAAACAGCTCAAATCACCGCGCGCTAGGAAAATCCCGGGAAACATGGGCGCATCCGCTGAATTTGGGCAGAAACAGCGGCTTATTGCAGCAATCGCTACTGAACTGTCTCTACATTGTTGTATGGCCTAAGAACGGGTCGCTAAACCGAAGAGCCCGCGGCTTTCTGAGCTGGCTTCGAGCGCAGCTGCACGATTTCTCCAGATAGTTTTTGATGTATTCATCCGAGAAGCGATCGTACCGTTTGTTCTGCCTCTCGCGCGGCCGTGAAAGGCCTGCGCTGAGGCGGCTCACCTGACTTGAAAACATCCCTAATCGCCACGCGAGATCGTCGACCGGCCAGGTCGAGACGCATATGGGCCTTCTGTACCTGGCGATCGCCTCATCAATGCCGTCGCAATAGCCGCGGCCCCGTTATTGCAGAAGCACACTTCGCGTCGCCGTGAAATCCCAGGGCGTCGCGGCGATCTGGGGATCCCGCTCGACTTGATTTTAGCGCTTCCAACTCGATTTAGTTGAGCGGACGACTGAAAAAGAGGGCCACTCCGACGGAGTGGCCCCACAAGTCAGGGAGGAAACGCCCCCTAGGGAGCCTCTGGGATCAGGCCGCAGCCTGTTCGATCGGTGAAAATGGCAGGCCAAGGCTCTCGGCGACGGCCTTATAAGTTAGCCGGCCTCGATAGACATTCAGGCCTGCGCGCAGGTGTGGGTTTTCCAGCACGGCTGTAAATCCCTTGTTGGCAAGAGCCAAACCGAACGGCAGCGTAGCATTGTTCAAGGCTTGGCTTGAGGTGAGCGGCACGGATCCCGGCATGTTGGCTACACAGTAATGAATGACGCCATCGACCTCGTAGGTCGGATCCGCGTGCGTGGTCGGACGCGATGTCTCAAAGCACCCACCCTGATCGATAGCCACGTCGACAATCACCGAGCCCTTGCGCATTGAGTTCAGCATGCTGCGCGTGACCAGCTTCGGCGCGCTCGCGCCGGGCACAAGCACTGCACCAATGACGGCGTCAGCTGCGAATACCTCTTCCTCGACGGCGTCTATCGCCGAAAATCTAGTCCGAACGCGCCCCTCGAAGAGTTCATCTAGTTCACGGAGCCGGGGAAGCGAGCGCTCGAGGATTGTAACCTCAGCACCCAAGCCCGCGGCCATACGCGCCGCATGTGTGCCAACGACACCGCCTCCGATCACCACGACACGGGCCGGCGGGACACCGGGCACCCCACCGATCAACAATCCCCGCCCCCCGGCATGCCGCCTCAGAGCCGCACCGGCTGCTTCGATCGCAAGCCTGCCTGCGACCTCACTCATTGGCGCAAGCAGCGGAAGGCCCCCCAGCGCATCGGTCACGGTTTCATAGGCGATCGCGGTACACCCAGAATTGAGAAGCCCTTTAGCTTGCTCGGGGTCCGGCGCCAGGTGCAGATAGGTGAAAAGGATATGATTTTCCCGCAGCTGCGTCCATTCGGAGGGTTGGGGCTCCTTGACTTTTACGATCATCTCGCTCGAAGCGAACACCTCGCGAGCGGAGCTCAGGATCGTTGCACCCGCCTTGCGATAATGGTCGTCGCTAGCACCAATACCCGCGCCGGCATTGGTTTCGACCAGGACACTGTGGCCGGCGGCGACATATTCGCGGACGGCACTAGGCGTCAGGCCCACGCGGTATTCGTGCGTCTTGATTTCTTTGGGGACACCGACCTTCATCTGCAATCTCCTAATTTCGAAAACAGTTTAATCGAAAGTACGCTGCGACCCCGCAACGGAGGCGAGCAAACAACGCAGGAATTCAGCGATTTTCGTACAGCAACGCTGGATTCCGGACAAATGGCGTCAGCAAGCTTAATATGAGGATTCTCGCGCCTATCGCCATAGCTACAGAATCGTTAGAACGAGCTTGCCGCTTCACTGATGCGGCGCCGAAACCTCCTGCTTTGCTTATCTGTTCCACCACGCAAACCGGGAGGTCCCTCCCGACCTTAACTGACATCATGCACAAAGGTTTTTTTAGCGGCGGCCTCGCACCAGCGATTGGTTTCATCGGTGCGCCAGCAAAATTTGCAAGAGACCCGTCGTGCGCGACGTCCGCTGCGAAGCGTCGCCGATCAAGCAGCTTTTGGACATGGGCGCAGACCATTCTGTTGCCGATGGTCGGCACCGCGGAGAGGCACGCGAGATGGTTTCGGCCACGCGCTATCCCCAAATGGGATCCGCGGCGGAGCCGGCGCGGCGGGAGCCGTCCCTTGGAGCTTGTGGGCCGACGACCTTGACGTCGCCGACAGCGCGAGTTGGTGCGGGCAGAAGCAGTGACCGCGGTGCAACCTCGTAGCGATCGCGCCGTGGAGGGCATCGACCGCGTGTTCATCGGCCCTGCCGACCTCTCGGCGTCGATGGACCATTGCGGCATGCCCGGCGATACCGATCTAAAGGCCGCAATCGAACGGACCATTCACGCGATCACTATTGCAAGAGGTTAGGCCACTGGCACGATCTCACCGCGCAAATAGAGGTCGAGCGTCGCATCGAATGACCGGACACGCTCAAGACTCCACCACTTCGCACGGCATCGTAACCGCCGTCATAACCACGGCCACGTAGCTCCTGAGTGACCTTGAGGCGCAGGTGCCAGATCTTGTCGCGCTGCGTGTCAGTCGAGACGGTCAATGCATCGTGCATGAGACCGGATTCCCGGTTGCGTCAGTCGTGTACGTACTTCGCCTGATTCTCTTCCAAGGTATGGGAATGCGCCACAGCGAGTGCACGGGTGATGCGTTCCAGGAATTGGGAACCCCATTAGGGCATGCGCATCAATCCAGCACAACGGAACTTCCATTGTGACCAAGCAAGCCGCAGCCCTGACGGCGCTACGCCCTTCAGGCGATATGGGCACTCAATCTGAATCCGATCAGGCCTTTCGATACCATGCAACCCCATCGCGCAACACCTTGATGGCGTCGCCTGCACCGATCAGGTAATTAAGATTTGCCAGAGCCTCGCCCGTCGCCATGCCCAACTGATCGGGCTCCGACTCCGAAATCCGGGCGCGGAACAGCGTTCCGAAGACGTCAACGACGCGGCAAGGCTCCGCGAGCCGCATACTCAGCCGTTCAAGTGCTTCCCATTGCCGACGTATCAGATGGTCGATGCGTGCATGCAGCCCTCTGAACACATCATGGTGGCCGGGCGCTACGAGGACATCCTCTGGGATTCGCTGCTTCACGCGTTCCATCGAGCTGAACCATTCGGCCAACGGATTGGCCTCCGGTTCAAGCGGGTACACGGACACGTTGGAAGAAATCTGCGGCAAGATGTGGTCGCCAGATATCAGCACCTTCAGGGCCGGACAGTAGAGAGAGGCACTCTCGGGCGAATGGCCAGATCCGGTGACCACCTCCCAATCGTACCGGCCGATCTGCATTCGCATCCCGTCCCGCATGCTACGAAAGCTGTCCGGAAGCGGGTAGAAGTGCTCCCCAATGCTGCCGAAGCGAATTCGGTAGCTCTCCACTGCGGCTTCGCCCCAACCCGCCTCCCGATAGAACCGCAGTGCATTGGCGGGTGCTTCCCTGCTGCTGTCTGACAAGAGGGTTCGGCAGATCAGGTACTCCCCCCTCGATATCCACAGCTCCGCGCCATACTTGCGCGTGAGCCAGCCAGCCAGTCCGAGATGGTCCGGGTGCGAGTGCGTAGCTAGCACCCGAGTGAGCGGGCCAGACAATGGTGGCTTCGCGATCAACTCCGCCCAGATGTCCATCGTGTCTTGCGTGCGCAGTCCCGTGTCCACTAACGCCCAGCCATTGCCATCCTCAATTGTCCAAACATTGATGTGGTCGAGGCGATACGGCATTGGTAGGCGAAGCCAGCGCACGCCGGGGACAATTTCCGTAAACTCGGCGCGGGCTGGAGGCCGAAAGGGGAAAGCCAGAGAGGCATTCACGATCTTGCAGGAAGTCGGCTACATGTTTGCAGCCGACTTCAGCGTCGCTATAGATGGGTTGGCTCTCCCACTGTCATCCATCGACAAGAAGGTCGATGTTGCCCGATCATTGTGGTTTGCAACAATCACGTGGAATTCCTCATACCCGCTAGGTTTAAACTGCCCCGAGATGAGCTCTAGGATGCTCGGCTGCGGCAACGTGCCCGCCTGTCCAGCTCGCGGATCGACATGCAGCGCTGGCGGCCTACTACTCTGACCGGATCGAAGGCCCCGGCGCCAGTTCTTGTTTCGACGTGCTCACGCCGATAATTTCACTCGTCGCGCGGACTCCAGGGTACGATGAGCGCATCGACTGCGACGGCGCCATGTTTGCGTACAATAAGCGGATTGATATCGATCGATCGGATTTTGTCGCCAAGGCTGCGCGCGATCGCATCGAGCCGTGTCACGGCACTGGTCAGGGCTTCTATGTCTAACGCTGGAGCTCCGCGGAAGCCGCGCAAGATCTTGTTTATGCGCAATTCTGCGAGCATCCGTTCAGGTTCACCTTCTCGAAGACCAGCAGGGCGAAGGGCCACGTCTTCAATGATCTCCGTCCAAATGCCGCCTTGGCCAATCAGTATGAACGTGCCGAGAACAGAATCGGTCTCCAGACCCAGGATCATCTCGGTTCCGTCGCGTACGAACGGTTGAATAATGAGAACCTGCGGGCCCGCCGCGAAGAGCTTTGTCGCTGCGGCCGACAGTTCTTGTGCATCTCGTATATTTGTTATTACGCCGGACAGCTCGGTTCGATGCAGCACGCCTGTGTCGCCGATCTTCGCGACCACGGGATATTCGAGTTCGTTTGCAGCGCGGATGGCAGCATCAACGCTCGTTACGAAGCGACTCTCCACGACCGGCATGCCCGCAGCGGCAAGGAAATCGAGCGCCGGTTTGCCTGAGAAGGGTTTTCCCGCGAAATCCTGGAGCCGTTTCTCCATGCCAAGTCTGTCGATCGGCAGCTCCTTTGAAATTGGAGACAAGGGCTGCGCCCACCTCACGGCACGATCGAAGGCGCTGAAGAACTCTCGTTGGCCCAGCACTATGAGATTCTTGTCTAGAAGATCGTCTGCCTTTGCGGACGATATCGAACCATCGAGCGGTGTTAGCAGCGCAACCGGCTTGTCCGTCACCGCGGCGACCTCAGCGGCGCAGCCTACATACATTTCTTCTAGCTCAGCAGCCGTTCCACTACAGCTCGGATCATATCGGAGCGCGAAGATGTCGACGTTCGGATCGGCTGCGATCGAGTTAAAAATCTTCCTGGAACCGTCCTCGGCCCCCTTGTAGCCCCAATAGGCATCTAGTGGATTCCCGCACGCGATCTCGGGGGGAATCACGCTACGGATCGACTTCACGGTCTCCGGCTGGTACTCGGCATAACGGATCGTCTGGCACTCCGCCATGTCGTCCACGTACATTTGAATTAGACCGCCCGACTGACAGACCGCACCCACTCGTCCTTCACCCACAGGTCGCCCAGCTTGCGCAATCAGCGCGGAAGCCAGCAACTCTTCTAGCGTATCAACCTGCAGGACGCCGTGCTTCTTGAAAAGCTCGCGATAGAACCGATATGGTGAGGCAAGCGCGCCCGTATGCGCAGCAGCAAGCTGTTAGATGCCTCGGTGCGTCCTGGCTTCAACAGGATGACGGGCTTGCCGGCGGCGTGCGCCCGATCACATTCGAAGAAGAAGCGCTCGGGATCGCGTACCGCTTCGATAAAACCGCAGATGACTCGTACGTTCGGGTCGTCGACGAAGTAGCGCAAAATATCTGCACTGCCCGTGACGGCTTCATTCCCACAAGTGATGCCGTGGCTCCAGCGCACGCCACGCGACGCACCCAAAAGGGCGAGCCTCGTCCCCCCTCCCTGCGAAATAAGGGCAACGTGCCCCGGACGGCAGAGCTCGAATGCTCCCATATTGACATGCACGCGATCGGCCCAGTTGATTACCCCAATTGCGTTCGGACCGAGAACAGCCATTCCCGAGCGTTGTGCCACATCCACGATTCGAGCTTGGGCTGCCGCCCCCTCCGCTCCAGCTTCTGCGAATCCCATCTCTGGAATCACCGCAGCCTTCACCCCAACTTCGGCTGCCTCCTCAAGCGCCGCGACGACTGCGCCTCGATTACGCAAGATGAGAATCGCATCTGGCACGAACGGCATGCGTTTTAGGGACGGATAGCAGGGGAAACCGGCAATTTCCTCGTACTTGGGATTCACGGCGGCCACTTTTCCCGTGTACCCAAGTCGCTTGTAATGTTCGAGGGGCGTACGACGCACATCCGAATCGGGACTTGTGCCGATCACTGCGACCGAGTTCGGTCGGAAGAGGGCCGAAAGCGCGCTCTGGCTCACCGGCGTCGATTTCGCGGAACGAGAGTGCGGGAACATGCTGACCTTTCGAAAGACCGTCGAGAATTTGGCACTGTAAGCCGCGTGCGCGACGTTAGGCTGCAAGATTGGTTAGTCTCCAAAATGAATCCTGCATACTGGCGCCTTTTGACGCATTCTTCCGCACGAAAACGCTGGGAAGTCGCGGACCAGTAGGAGAACTCTTATGCACCGCCGACGCGTGCCTTAGCCTTTAAGGCTCTTCTTGGAGCTGCCGATCCAATCGAAATTCGCGCCCTTCTGCCGCACAATGGGAGGAATGCGTCGACGAGTCGATATCAAGCCTGGGACCACAAGTGGTCGCACGCGCTGGCGGCGGGCGCGGTCGCAATCCTGGAGTGATGGAGTCTCCGATTGGATCAGAGGTAGCGCTGTCGGCGGCATCGCTCATCTCCTTGAGCAGATCTCGGCCGCGGTCCAGCGAAGGTGTCTGATCCATCGCCGTGACACTTTTCAGGGTATGATCAGTGACGTTGCTCAGACGTCCCAAGCCCGCGAAATGCGCCACTCCTGCTAGGCTCCTTTCGGCTTTAGTTGCTTAAGTGTGCCAGAGAACGTCAACACCTTGCGCTCTCCACACGCCAGCTGCCCCCCGCACGAAGATTACCGGGCCGCCCGCGCGGGTGACTTCGCCCGTGCCCATGGTCAAATCGCCTTCGCGCGCGGCATCGAGAAACCCGCATCCGACATTTATTGTCACCGTGTCCCCTCCTTGCTTCACTGGTTTGGCAAGGAGGCCTGTGCCAAAGTCCGCAAATGCCAAATCAAGGCACCGCTATGGGCAATGCCGGCATCCCTGACGTGCTTCCTGCTGACCCGGAAGTCGCAACGCATACCACCATCCGTATCCTGCCGATAAAAAGGGAACCTATGAGAGTTTCGAAGCCATGATCGTAAGAACACTGCCACCTTGGCACTCGTCTTCCGTAACAACTTGAGTGCGAGACGCTATGAAGTTCGCGTAGTTGACCATGAACATATACTGCTGATCTGCTCATCCGACACCATCTTTCGCAACCGCGCGCAAAAAACTCTCGGGAAAGGGGCTGCGGGCGCTCAATTCAGGCGGCACCAGCTGCTTATTGCAGCAAAAGATACTCACCGGCCCCTACACTAAAGTAATTATTTAGCGCTGACGGGAGCGCCTTGGCAGATGCGTCGTGCAGGTGTTGTTCAGACCCCGTGCACCTGTCGCGAGCACCTCAAAACGTCAAACACGTGGAGAGGTCCGAAACGCGCCAAGACGAATCCGGAGGCCAGTGAGTAAATGGTACCGGTGCTGAAAGGAGCGCAGGCCCTTCTGGGGTGACGGATCTCAAGGAATTCGCCGCGCGAGGCAGAGGATGAGACGGCCGCGTGGACATTACCGGTTCTCCGTGACAACCCCGCCGATTGTCTCAGAATCGAAACGCAACGAAGGACATCGAGCAATGCAAGCAACGAACGAGTCGAAGCATCCCGATCTCATCCAGATCGATATGCAGGAATTCCAGCCGTGGATTGGCGTTCCGCACGGTGGATTGCAGATGAAGGTGCCCGTCGTCGAGCAGGATTTTCAGCGCTGGGTCACGCATACCGACAACTACAACCCACTCCACTACGATGAAAGCTGGGCTGCGGAGAGTCGATTCGGGCAGATCGTCGCGCCTCAATCATTTACGGGCATCCGCGCGGCTGGCGACGATGCGATTTTCATGAGCAAGACTCATATGGCCGGATTTCACACCGACGATGAGTTTTTCTTTTACGGGCCGCGAGTATACGTTGGCGACCAGTTGTTCATCGACCGGGTGCTCGGGTCGGCACGCCCGACAAATACGCGTTACGGCCCCAGTGTCTTCCTCAACTTCGCCAACACCTTCTCGTCGCAACGCGGGATCATTCTCAAGAAGCGATCTACGATCATGCTTCATCCCGCCGCAAACGGGTTTGCCCTGGGGAAAGGCAAGCTCGACACTGCTGCCCCGGTCCCGCCGGAGCCAGAGTGGACCGACGCTCAGATCGACGAATTGCGCAAAGCGAAGCTCGAGTACGTTCGAACCTTGCGGACGCACGAGAAACGGCTGTTTAGATCAGTAAGCATCGGGGACAAGTTGCCTCGCGCGGTGCTCGGACCGCACACGGGGCTCACATTCCTCTACTCGGATGCGTGCTGCGCAGAGGACGTGTGGGGATTGACTCATGTGCCCGATCAGCCACCACTCCTCCCTAGGAATTCGGATTTCGGTTACGACCTCCCGGATGCTGAGACGATGCTTCTTATGCCGCTCAATAGAGCTCGCTTTGTGATTAACGACGGTCGCGGCCGACATGTCTATGATAAGGCTGCCGTGCGCGGCGGCCTGCCCCGCTCCTTCGCGATCGGCTCCGTGATGACTATTTGGGGCACTGATCACCTTTCGAATTGGGCAGGCGAATGGGGCTTCCTGCGTCACTTCACGATGCGCTTTAACAGCTCAATCTGGAGCGGCGACGTCACCTTTATCGACGCTGAGGTGACCGACCTTTCATCGGGACCTGCCGGCTACGGAACAGTTCGTGTCACCTACCACCTCGTCAACCAGGATGGCCTCCGACAGTGCAGTGGTACCGGAAAAATTGAGCTTCCGCTCGAATAGCGAGAGGCAGCGCGACCGCCGTCGCGTCACATTGCCTTTCAGCGCGGCATCTCAGAATGAAGCAAGCAGGTCTGGATTTTAAACTGGCACCTGTTAACGCAAGCTGCGATGTCAGCCGGCCACTATGACGACCAAATGCCGCGGCCCTTCGGACGTCAGCGGCAACCAAATGAACATAGCGTTCCTCCTCCGCTGGCGGAATTGACCTTGATGCTGGTTGTTGCTCGGCAATGCCGCTTCAATCCTGCTATGAGATCGCGGAATGCTAGACTAGAGTGGACCGAGGGCCGAAAGTTCACCGCCAACACCCGCCTCGCTTGATACTGCCAACAGCCGACAACGCTGGAGGGGCCATTCCTTGTGCTACCATCAGTTGCAGGGTGTGGCAGTAGACGGCCCACAACTCGCAGCCAAGCTTCGTGCAAACGCTATCGAGTGGGTCGACAACGACACCTTCAATAAACGGTCTTGGTTGGAAAGAGCGTTTACCCGAACAGAGACACTATAAAGTAAGAGCGATATGCCCGCGGACAGGTAGTCGGCGGACGATGCTGTGAGCTGGTCCCGATTGTCTGAACAGAAACTCCGCATCGATAAGTGGAGCCTCTGCCGGGTTTAGGCTGCCGTGCGGAGCGGCAGCGAGGTGAAGTAGGCTTGATCCGGTGTGCCGCCGTCAAGGCTCGAATGTGGACGGCGGCAATTGTAGAAGTCCAAATAACGGCCGATCGAGGCGCGAGCTTCGCTGACGCTGTCGTAGGCCCGCAGATACACCTCCTCGTATTTGACGCTGCGCCACAGCCGTTCGACGAACACGTTGTCCCGCCAGGCGCCCCGGCCGTCCATGCTGATGGCGATGCCGTTGTCGGCGAGCACGCCGGTGAACGCCGCGCCGGTGAACTGCGAGCCTTGGTCGGTGTTGA
>Ga0099823_1001120_pt1 | contig 21072 bp, 8 predicted proteins | sample CowpearedBW_FD_76831 | JGI IMG/M metagenome (GOLD analysis project Ga0099823, IMG submission 76831) | Root nodule microbial communities of legume samples collected from California, USA - Cow pea red BW | ecosystem: Host-associated > Plants > Roots > Nodule | place: USA: California | collected...
ATAAAAATATTAAAAAATAATAGAAATATTCAAATGTGAGACATAAAATTTTTTAATTAACATACATATTTTTAACATAATTACATAAAGGTTATGATAAGATGAAAAATATAATTGAAATGTAAATGAGTTTCATGACAAACCAAATAATTAAAATAAATAAAAATAATATATATATATATATATATATATGGTTATTTAATTAATTAGAAATATTTTAATAATTTAAACGGGGACGGGTAATATGGCGGGGATATGTACATCCCATACCCAACCCCATACCCAATTGAAAAAGTCGGGGATTTCCCATACCCATATCCATACCCAGTCAATGCGGGGATTCCTGTCAAAACGGGGACATGTTCAGACAATACCCACGAGAACGTGTTTATTTGCCATCTCTAGTTGTACTCATTGTCGAAATGCTTTTCTTTTAAATAATTTTAAACACATTGTTTAAAACAAATGCATTTTTTTCACCTATTTCTTAAATATAATATTCTTTTATTTGACGTGATGATCCAAAGCTCCTTCTAAATAATAGAACTACCAACATTAATAGAGAACCGTTCTGTATAAAAGAGCCTTAAATGCAGCCAATAAACTTGATTATTTTAGGCTAAGAAAATAAGAACTTGAAATCAAATGACAGATCTTCTTTACCTCTTATGTGTGTTTACTGATTATTCATTTCTTTTCTTTTCCTTTGGATGTTAGGAATTTAAGTGTAAGTCTAAGTCTCATATTGACTAGAAATGAGAAAGTAGAGCACTATATAAAGATAAAGACTCATAAACCCATTGCCTTAAGGTTTTGGTTTGAGAGTGATGTCAATTTCTTATGTGGTTGGACTAAGGTCTCATTGGTGTTGTATCTTCCCAGTGAAACCCCCTTTATAAAACCTAACATTGGAAGGATTATTTTATTAAAAAATATTCTTGACGAGCAAGTTTGAGATTTTTTTTAATGTTTTGAGGTGTTTTTCGGATAAAAAATGTTCACAAACTTAGTTATATATTTGGGAACAATAGTTGAAACTTGCTAAGATTATGAATGTTTGGCGAAAAGAGCAAGAGCATATGATCGTAATGTATTAGAAAAATAATTTTTGACTACTAAATTTTAACAATTTTTTCTTACCATCTTGGATGACATTTTTTAAGTGATTACTAATTTTTTATTTTTTTATTTTTAATATTCTAAAACCACTTAGAAGATAACACTTTATGTTATAAGAAAAAGTTATTAAAATTTAATAAGTAAAATATCATTGTTTCATATTAAAATAGGCCGAGAGAAAACTAGAAAGTATGGTTGTTTCATGTGCATTGAATCTTGATACCTTTGTTCGTCCAAAAGTTGATACCTACATACTAAATGAATAGGTTCAATGCCACTAATTTTATTTTTCCATTTTATATATTATTCTGGACCTCGTTACCATAAATCGTGATAAAAATGGTTTGTGATAGCATCATACGAATTTGCAGTTTTTAATGTCGTACCACTACTTTCGTTTTCTTATTGCTGTCACCAACAGAAATAATGGAGGTTACGCTTAAAGCTAAGCTCAATACAGTGCTCCGTACCATCAATCACACACACCCTCACGTTACACATGTTTTTCTCTTCAGATTAAAGTGATGAAGAGAAGAATTTTAAAACATTTTTTACTCCAAAAGTAACCATTTCTTTGTTTACTACATTAAAACTCGTCAAAGTGATTCCCAAGCTTCAACTTAAACGTAATGTTACTTTGTGGGAACACGTTACTAGCTACAAATAACGAACGCATGCTACCATGCAATCATGCTTGTAAAAATAATGCGACGCTATTACATAATAATTGCAGTATCATTTCATCGCACAAGTTCGTATGATTAAACATTTTGTAGCCCAATTTTTTATTAAGAGCGTTTTATTAATTCCACTTTTGAAGATTCATTTCCGGAGTGAATTTAATATGTACCTGATAACGTTTAATTGATCGGATTTAATGGCAATATATTTAACATCTATAATTATGTGTTCTACCTAACGGTATGATTCTTTGTTCTTATTTTTAAGCCATGTGAAGTCTGCTACGTATAAGGGTGAATTAAATTTCCGTACAAATTTCTTAAAGTGGTTAGTTTGTGCATGATGAGTTTCTGAGTGCAATCGCTGTTTAATTATTGTGAAAGGAAATGAAGAAGAAGTAGCAATGGTAGCCAAGATCTGAGAGATTATGCGCAAAATCTGCAGCATTAAACCGTTGCAGGGTTCTCACACTCTATCATCATTACGCTGTCCCTTTTCTCTCACTCATACTCTGATCCACACAAACCACGTAGAATATGCTTTAGGTAGATATAGAATCCACATTTTCTACCCAAAATGCATGCTTTTGGTAACCATCACTGTCAAGTTATTTTTCTTTCTTCGTTTTGCCTAAACATTATTCTAAGAGAAACGGATTCTGGCAAAAAAACCATAGGTAACATTTTCTTATTATCGTCAGGAACAATCACCGATTTCTGAGGTATTATTGACTTTGGAATGTGTAATTTTGTCACAATTTTGTCTTTAAAAGACATTTTAGAAAGTGAAAAAAATATTTAAATTACTGATCTCGCCTTCTAAACGATGTGAGGACTTATCGGGTGTAAGAAACATTTTCTAAACAAATGTGGGAATGTTTAACATGTAGCCACAAAATTTGTTCTGCTGTACCACTTTTACTCCATTTTATCCGAAAGTTAACAAGTTAATAAAAGATAGTTTTGAGACAATTTGTCTTAAAATTTGAAATGTGAACGTTTAATTGTTAATCCTAAATGAGATTGGATGCTATTCCAACACTCTATGCAGTGGGCGTTGACTAATCTGATTGGGAATCTCTGAGGAGAATACAGTGAGTTTGAAGAAATTGAGGACAATCTGAAAGTTGGGGGAATCAAGTGTGGAGGAAGGAATATAGTTAAAAAAAGATTTGAGTGAGGAATATTTAGAATTTGTGGTGATACAGTCAGCAACATGTGTAAGAGGGAGTTTAGTTTTGAAGGGTTTAGGGAAAAAGAAGAAAAGGAATGGGGGGGACCTAAACATGTGCATGATGAGTGAGGTGAGATGCAGCAGAGTAGCACTATTATGGGGATGTGTTCAAATGGGAATATGATATATTCTTCACTGTTTCTGTGATACAATGTGCTAATTTGTGTTGGATGGAACACATTTTTATTAGCAGTGTAGTGTTTATATGGTCAACACCCTCTGAACTAGGTCACTGTAATGTGTTGCAAAATTAGGTAATATTGGACTTCAAACTTTTTTGTACCATTAATTAATTGCTACCAACCAGTTTTCTTCAAGTTTATTGCCAGATTGACTTCACTTTTTGAAACCAATCAAACTTTGATTCAACTTTTTCGACACTTATTTCTTCATTTATAAGTTATCTGTTGTATATTGTCTGCCTCAGTATCAGAAAGTCTAGCATAGTACCGTTCATTCGGGAACAAATAAATTAAAGCATTTACAATGTACAATCACATAATGCCTACTACACAACTTCGATAGGACACTGTCTCGAGTTTTCAAAATCAATTTAAAATATTAACAGTAATTTTAGTACATTTTTTTTTAGTTTTAAAACTAGTGATTACGATATCATATTATAATTTTCATATAGATTTATTCCATAAACTAGTATGCAATGTGTGTGTATATCAACATATTTATCTTTGCGTTGAAGTATATTTTAAATGTTAATTTTGCAAGTTCAATGAGAAATTATTAGTTGATAAAAAAAATAAAGAGTGATTTGAGAAACAGTTTTTTGATATTATAGTATAATTTTGATTTAAATTTGTTTCAATCTCGAAAAATCATTGTTTAAGAAGTTATTCCCCTCCTTATATATTATTAGCAATTTAGTCATAACTAAAATTATGAAAATTGTAGAACAATATTGTGTAGAATGCAATGCACCATAATTTTATGTGTTTGGATCCGCGACTTTAGAATGTAATACGTTATGATGCATGAATCATATGTAATAATTTTATAACGTGCGGATACGACACGTAGTATATAATATGTCGTCAGGTTTATTTTAAAAATAATAAGGTAGGATATGTGAAATATGTATTTCAAAAAGTACATCAATTCTTAAAAGTACGGTAAATATATGATTCAGTGTGAATCCAAAATAAAATTATATGTATTAGACGTTGTTAAAATAAAAAATTATAAATTATTATCGTCATAAAAGTACACTACTTTATAAGTTAGATATTTCATTGATAAGTATCTATAAAATATCCTAAAGTATCAGACATAAATACATGTAAAATACGGATACATGACCCAAATTGAAGTGAACTTTAAACATAATCCAACATCGTAAAATCGACTTGTAAAATAAAGTTTGCACCCACTTATATATTTGAAATTTCTTTATCTTTAGTTGATGTGGGATATCCGATAGACTCTTCTCACATTAAAGATATGTCGAAATTTTAAGTTTAACTCAACTCCTAAAAACATGTTTGGAATGTGAGGTTTGCTTCTACTTATATACCTTATGAAATCGCCTTACTCTAGTCAATGTGGGATCTCCAACACGTCCCTCACGCCAAGACACATAAATCTTGAGCGTGGACTAGACATTAATGGCGATTCGACAACGAGTGGTACGATAGATCTAACAAATAACAAATCTTTGATAGTAAGTGACACATTGGGTCAAACAAATAACAAATTTTATTAGGTTACACTCAAATTCAACTTTGATACAACATTAAGAAGTAAAATGTAGGTCTAACTCAATCTCATGAAACTTACTTATAAAGTGAGGTTTAGACCTACTTATATATTTTAAATTGACTTTATCTCTATTCGATACTTCTAACAAAAAGTAAGACATTTTCATATATTCAAATGTCAAATAATTATAGAAAATAATTAAAGATTTAATTAAAATTTAAGTTCTCATAATTTTTTTTCTATTTAATACTCAAAATATTATATTTTTTTAAGTCTTGTTTATTTATTTTAATTAGCTCACGTAGTTCTAATCTTGTCTAATCATCTTGAATTTATATATTTACCAACAATAAGTTCTTAAAGTGTAAGTCCATATCAATTTAATAATAAATTCTTTTTTTTTTTTTTTTTACATTTAGTCATAAATATACAACAACGTACACAATTTGTTTTTCATTTTTAAATTTTGTGAGAATATTTTGTCATTTTATTTTGTGCGGATATTCTGTCATTTAAGTCGATATTAAATCACATTTTAAGAACTAATTTGACATTAAAGGTGTGTTTGGAAATATTTTAAGAAAATTGATTCTATTTAATTTGGAAAAATCAATTTTGGTTGATGGAGAAGCTAAAAAGAATTGCTTTTCTTTGATGTGAATTTTCCATCTACAATTGATTTTAAAAATTGATTTTGAGTGTCTCTAAACAATTTATTAGCGTAAATTGATTTTGGGTGTTTTCAAAGTGAAATCAAATATGCACTATGTTATTAATTTAATTATATTATTACAAAAAAAATATTATAAAATAAAAAAATTATTGGTTACTAAAATAGTCACTATTATAAATAAAAAATCATAATTGATCTTTAAATTGGTTTATAAAATTTAACTACAAAAAGAAATTAGCCACTGAACATTAACTATTAAAATTTTTACTACTAAAAGAATTGGTTTTTAATTAATCTTTAATTAATTAGTAACTCAGTTATAATTATTTATTCAAATATGTCTATTTTTATAACCAAATATATATATTTTTATTTTATAAATTAATATCTAAACTTATCATTATAACAATTAATAATTTTTGTAAATAAGTAAAATTGATGTTTAATGAAATCTTTTTTTAAAGTTTATGGATATTTAAAATAAAATATCAAAAAAAACTTATAACATATTACTCGTTGACATTAATCATGATCGATTTCTTTTAACACAATGACACTGAAAATGAAAAAAAGAAATTAGTTTTATCAAGTGATATTTAATTGAAAAGGTATGCTTGAAAACAACTATTTTTTTATCAAATAACCATAATTGATTTTTTTTTTCCAGCTTAGCACGTGTTTGGTGTGGTAGGAAGGAAAACAGCTTAAGAGAAAAATAAAGTAAAAAAAAGGGAGAGAAATCAATAACTATTTGATTCGTTCCATCTTTTTAATGTTTTAAGTTTTATTAAAAATAAATTTAATATTTTATAGAGGATATTTTCTTTCTGCAATAATTTTTAATGTAGTAGAAAATATAAAACTTTTACCAGGTGTCACTAAATCCTGCCTAAAGCTCCAAATTCAAAATGTTGCGTTTGAAGTGTTTGATGAATTGTTTTAAAGTGACTAAGAAGAATGATAGAAGGAGAGATGAAAAGAAGAAAAAAAAGGAAATTGTAGTAGTGATATTTTTTGAGGCAGAAAGTAAAAATAAGTGTTGGCGATGCCAACTGTCCACTAAGGAAAAAGAGGTGAGTGATGATGAAAATGAAAGGGTGGAGGATTAGGACTGAGTTGGCTACACACTACACTTTGATCAGAACACAGCAGAAGCGAAGATGAACAGAACTGAGCCATTTAATGAGAGGTCCATTTACTACTATACTACCATACTAGAGCATAGTATGTATAGAAGTTCGCGTTATTGAAGGGATGCAAAAGAGAAAGCTGAAGTGTCAGTTTTGGCGTGCACAACTCAGCAACTTGCACCCCAGAAATTGAATGGTGTCTACACACTTTCTCACCAAAAATCAAAGACCAAAATGCATTAGGAAAAGTGTAACAAAGTGGCAATGTTCAAGGCTGCTAGACACAACACAACACAACCTTGGTTTCTTAACACTTTGGCATTTTCTGTACTTTGAGTTACACATGAGAAAAAGAAACCGCTTCACCTCAGTCTCTGCTTGATTGTTCTTTTTCTTTTTACTTTTTTCCTTTTTTTTTGTGTGTTTTCTCCTTCAGCTTCTGGCTTCCGTGGCTGTGTTGAAAGTTGGGACTTGAAACTCAGTTTGGTGCTCCTGACTCCATACACAAACAAACACACTGTCATGCACAGCAACAACACCTGTTGCACTGCACCATTTGTCTTGTACATCTTCTATTGAACTCCCACTGTGCGTGAGTCTCTTGCCACTGTGATTCTGGTGTAAGATCTTGGTTTACCATTCTCTCGCTTTACCTTTATTTTTGTTACCTTCAGCTTCGTATCTGGTTATGCTGTGTTCGATATTCTGTTACCGTTTTTCTCTAGAAAAAAAATTTGATTTTTTTTCTCTAAATTTAACAAAAGGGGTGTGCGAATATTGGAGGTTTTTTTTGGCAATGCGTGTTGTTCGTTTATCTATATATTATGGGTTTAAAAAAAAAATGGGGCGTTGGGTGTTGTTGGGAACTACACGGAGAGTGAAGTTTGGTGCTTGTCATTGTGATTTGCAAGTTGATCTGGGGCATATTTCTTCATGTGTGGTTGAGAGTTTCACAGCACCAAACAGCATAAAGTTATGATCTTGCCTTCATTATTTTACTAGATATCTGTGATACATTCTGGTGGATTCCTCAGATTTCAGCAGCCTAAGTTTGTTTATGATATATTCTTGCAAGTAGCTGATGTATGATTGTTCATTACTATAATAACTCCATATTCGTGATCTTCTTCATTTATTCCATACTTGGCAAAAGATTCTTGTTGTCTACAGTTTTGGTGGTTTTTTCAACTGATACCGAGATGCTGTTTTCAGTTGCAGGTTTTCAAACTTCAACCATATAAAAAAGGAGAAAAAAAAAAGCATTACAAGTATAGATTTAGATATATAAATTGATGCTGGATTTGGAACTTGGAGCTTTAAGGGCACTAGAGGTGTCGTTGGTGTGAATCTTTATTGGCTTTTAAAAAACAAAGAAACAGAAAGTGAAAGATAAAGAAATATGGGAAAGTGAGGTGGAGTCAGATTTGTGTCTCTGGTTTGATAATTGTTTAGTGTTAACACTCTGTTGGCTGTGTCCCCTGAGCTGACTCGGTGCGCCCGGGCTCCGTGGGCTTTGCCGCCGACCAAGGAAACAATCTCTTGGTGGAGTCTCTTCCCATTTAAGAGAACCTTTGCTTAAAAAATTGGACTCTCTCATCTCTCTCATTATTCATTCACCTTCTGCCTTGTTTGCTGTAAAGATTCGGTCATACTCTGCACTATTTAACCTTCCTGCTCTAAAACCTTCCTTTTCTCTCTTAAGCCAACAAACAACCTTGGATTAATCTTAGTGTGAGTTGGCCCTCTGACCTGAGCCTGTCTTCTCTTTCCTGGGGAAATTTTGTCTGCTACATGTGTAGGGATGTTTATTGGGGCTATCTATGATTTATTGGATTTAGAGATCAGCTACTGAGTAGTGGTGAAATCTGTTTTTCTCTTGTTTCAATCGAGTTGCCCTCAGCTGAGAGCAAGCAGATCTTATACTGTCAAGATGAAGTTCATGAAGCTTGGATCCAAGCCTGATACCTTTCAGACTGATGGGAACAATGTTAGGTGAGTTTATGTATTTTCTTTATCAGTGTCATTATGTTTTTTTCCTGAGATGAATTACACTGCTTGATGTGTTGACGTTCCTCTTTTTTTTTTTAACAAATATGCATAAATTTACACAACCTGTTAAGTGTCATACACGTTCTCCCAATAGGTTCTTTCTTTAGCTCCTATAGTTTGCTTTTGAAGGTGGATAATTGATAGTGTTTGGATAACACAGAAGAATCAATTCTACCCTACAAAATCATGGTGATACCATGAAAAAGTAGAGGCTATTATTTTATTACTTCACATCCACTATGAAAAATAAATTGATTATTTCTCACCATGTATCTAATCCAACACACTATGTAAGAATTTGACACTTCCTATTTGTCATGATTTCTCTTTATGTACGCACACTTCATTCTTCAAGGAGCTTTTCTGTGATTGAGGAGATGTTTTCAGTTTCATTCCTATATCTTCTTCCTTTTTTAATTGGGACAACAACTACTCTCTTACTATTCGAACTTGTAAATGGTTTCTAGCTTTCATAATGCATGGTATGAGTAAAAAAAATACGCAAAAAGATAATGTTGGGAAATGTAGCTTATTAAATATAAATATAAATATTAAATATTACACACATCAACAATAATCGTGCCCTGTACTTGATAGCTATTGACCTGTGGCATCTTTGGTGGCCGCCCTAGCTAGGACTCATGCATTCCTTTGATGGTTTAATTATCTTTTTATCTTATTTTTTTCCATTAACTCCTATAACTACTGTTTTGTTAAGTGCGTTGTTGCTGCATAGGACAATTTATCCAATTATTTATTCAAATTATTGGTATTCTTTTATATGACAACTAAACATAACCCACTTGCATTTTCTATATCCTCTAAAATTGTATTCTTGGTATTGTCATATGCAAATTATGTTAATTTTATGATATATTGGCCACATAATTTTCACACTTTCTTTAGTCTTGTCATACATACCCTTTTAGAAACAATATTGATCCAAATCAACCAAAATTTGGAACACAATAGTCACTGAGTCACTTATCCTAATAACTACTGCACACAGCATCTTTTGCTGTGTGACAGCTTCAAGTATGTAGGAAAGTAGCCTGGAAAAAGCCAATTAGCTTTCATGCTGAATCCATTGCTCTGGGAAGAAGCTATTTGAAAAGTTTCGTGGTGTTTAAACGAGCTTTCAGAAGCCATTATATATTAGTTGGATATCCTTTTCATATGAACAAAGGTTTTAACATGATAAATATGGCACATGGAAAAAGCTACATACAATAAGATTTCGCATATTGAGCCTGGAATTTGAACATCAAATTATTAACCGAGTTTGTTTAGTCCAATTGTGATGCTGAAAAATACATTTAAAAAGAGTATACAAGAAAAAGAAAATTCAAAGTCTCAGGTTCTCAATCATTTTTTAACCTGGCCCCATACTTTTCTGGAATTTTTTTTCCATTTTATGCAACCTTCAGACAGTATTTCTCAAGATGCATTTCATGTGCAGGTATGTGGCAAGTGAGTTGGCGTCAGATATTGTTGTTAGTGTAGGAGACATCAAGTTTTATTTGCATAAGGTATGATTCAGCCCAGTAAACATATCTAATGATTTGTACAAGTATGAAATTTCAATTGTTTATGGCAAGTTCTGGACAATTATTAACTAAAATTCATACTTTGATATTATGTTCCCAGTATATCATTGTATCATGAGGATGGTTCACTCTTCGATGTTCATTTCCCGTAGAACACATAAAACAACAGAAAAATGCTTTTGTTCATTATGGGTTTTGGATTTTGAAGATATTTAGGGGGGGTTTGGTCTTATTTTGTTAAGTAAATTGGTCATTTTTTTTATTCCTTTAGCATGTACCTAAAGGGCAAACAGTAAAAAACTCAACTGGTAAACCACTTGTCTGCATAGCTCTATGATAGGGAGCTGAACCTATAAGAGCTGTTACTGACCTATGTTAAATTCGCTTTCTAAGGCTGAATTCAACAGTTTTAGTTTCTTTTGTTATGAGTTTAAACTCTGTAAGATTTGCAAAGAATGTGGTTGGGCCACTATTACTTGAAAGTCACTGTAGACGCTGAGGAAACTGGCCATAATAGTTATAACTTCAAAATAAACAGTTAAGTAGATTTGGATGCAAGTTTTCATTTTATGTTACTGATATATACCAAATCCTTTGATGTGTAGTTTCCTCTCCTTTCAAAGAGTTCACACTTACAGACATTGATCTCCCTCAACAACGAAGAACATTTAGATGAAGTTCAGATTTCTGACATTCCCGGTGGTGCAACTACCTTTGAAATATGTGCTAAGTTTTGCTATGGTATGACTGTTACCCTCAATGCTTACAATGTAATAGCAACTCGGTGTGCAGCAGAGTATCTTGGAATGCATGAGACCATTGAGAAAGGAAACCTCGTTTACAAGATTGATGTTTTCCTTAGCTCTAGCATTTTCCGTAGTTGGAAGGATTCAATCATCCTTCTTCAGACATCAAAGTCTATGTTACCTTTGGTTGAGGACCTAAAGGTTGTCAGCCATTGCGTTGATTCCATTGCAAATAAGGCATGTGTTGATGTATCCAAAGTTGACTGGTCCTACACCTATAACCGGAGGAAGCTTCCAGAGGAAAATGGGATTGAGTCAAACCAGAATGGGCTCAGAACAAGACTGGTTCCAAAAGACTGGTGGGTAGAAGATTTATGCGAGCTTGAAGTTGATCTATACAAGTCTGTGATTACAAATATTAAATCCAAGGCAGTTCAATCCAATGAAGTAATTGGTGAAGCTTTGAAAGCATATGCTTACAGAAGATTGCCAAATTTCAGCAAGGGTATGATCCAGTGTGGGGATGTGTCAAAGCATCGTGTAATAGTTGAAACTATTGTGTGGTTGTTGCCTACTGAGAAAGGCAGTGTTCCTTGTAGGTTCTTACTCAAGTTGTTGAAAGCTGCCATTTTTGTAGAATCAGGAGATAAAACTAAAGAAGAGCTGGTAAAGAGAATTGGGCAGCAGCTGGAGGAGGCTTCTGTAAGTGATATTTTGATTCAAGCACCAGAAGGGGATGCTACAATGTATGATGTTAGTATAGTAAAAAACATTGTTACAGAGTTTTTTACGAAAGATTACAATGCCGAGATTGAATCAGTTGCGGGTGGTGAACTAGAGGGAATAAGAAAACCGGGGATTTTATCAGATGCTTCCAAGCTGATGGTTGCAAAACTGATAGACGGATACCTTGCTGAAATTGCAAAAGATCCCAACTTACCTTTGTCTGATTTTGTTAATCTTGCTGAGTTAGTGTCTAGCATCTCTCGTCCAGCTCATGATGGCCTTTACAGGGCTATTGATACATATCTGAAGGTAATTGTTCTCAAAAAGAATTATTTCGTTCATATAGAAATTTTATGTGCTCAATATGCAGTAATATTTTAACTACACTCTTTTTTAAGTTGTATTAGGAGGTAACTAATTCATTCCCTTCTATTTTATCTTGCTTCAAATTTTTAAACACCACAGGAGCATCCTGGGATCAGCAAAGGCGAAAAGAAGAGGATATGCAAGCTGATGGATTGTAGAAAGCTATCAGTTGACGCATGCTTGCATGCAGTGCAAAACGAGAGACTACCATTGCGTGTAGTTGTGCAGGTACTATATTTTGAGCAGTTAAGAACTGCTGCATCATCCGGCACTAGCACTCCTGACATACCTAGAGGAATCAAAGACTTGAACAATGAATCCAATGGAAGCTCAAGGTCAGGGACAACTAACCCAGAAGATGAGTTGGATGCTGTGGCCACAGCTGAGGAACTGAAAGCATTAAGAAAGGAACTTGCATCATTGAGGCTGAGCAATGGAGTTGCAAACAATGACAAAGATGGAGATATCAAACCCAGCATGGACAAAGCTGTCATTGGCAAGGTGAAAGGGTTGCTCAAGTCAAAAAAGTCTTTCATAAAGCTTTGGGCCAGCAAAGGGGGTCAAGGGGAAAATAGTGGCTCAGACTCCTCAGAGAGTATTAGTTCTGCTAACCCAGAAGAAGCCAAATCTACTCCTTCTAGAAATAGGAGACATTCAGTTTCATGAGAGTAGTTTGGTTCGTTTTGTTGGCTTTTCTATCATTGTTTCTTTTCTTTCTTCCTTTTTATTATTACTAGTTCACTATGACAAGATTCCAACACTAGTGGTTTATATCTTCTATATTGAGTAGAGTACATATAGTTTAAAATAGTAGAGTTGTGAAGAATGGAAATCATGTAATCAAAACATCTATCCCATCAATAGTTTTTAAGCTGCACTTCGCACTTCCTTGAGATCGAAATATCCCAAGATTACAACCGCACACTTCTTTTCTTAGTAACTATTTGAAGGAAACTGATGGTATAAATGGATATTTACCACTTACCACAATAATCTAGTGTTATCGGTACTGCCATGTGTTTTTTGCTGAAACACTGACAAGACCTCATGGTCCATTATTTCGTACCTAATATTTGAATAACTTTTGAGTCTGCTATAAAAGATGTGCAAGTAGAAGTAGATTCGTCTGGTATTTAAAATAAAGCTATTGTTTTGGGGGGATCTGAGTAACATTTTGTGGACCTGCAAGCTTTCCATTATTCTAGTTTGAAGTCAAACCAGTGGTTCTTGCATATAATTTAAAGTCCACTTGTGGAATCTTTAGAGATTCATTCTTATTTATTTCAGTATGGAAGAAAGGAATTAGCGAGTGTAATCCAAAATGTGTCAAAATGTCTTCGTTTGATTGAGATAATATCTTAATGATTTCATACTAGTCTTAATGACTTTATTTTTTGAGAAATCATAATGATAAAGCAATAGAAAAAACTTTAATTTTGAAATGGAACAGTATAATAAATTATGTTAAATCAATCATAGTTACATTAGGTGAGCGGTCTGAAATTGTAATTTAACTATCCATTGTTTATCCAACACATCAGAAGAAACAAATCTATTCCCCTAAAATCCACAGAAGCATGCTTTAAAATGCACGTCACAAACATTGAAAATTAAATGTAATCCGGCACTAATTAATCGCATAGCAATCCTTCAAGGTTGGATCAGCAATAGTATATTAATTAAATCTAGGTTCTCCTTAGGCCAGTTAGTTGTGCCGCGGCAGCTAGTTTGATCAAACTCACAAACTCTAATAAATATTACTAATGCCACCAAATAGTTACTATGCTATAGTTCCTTTTAATAACCTATCTGTTAACTTCACTCGGTTAATATTGTACCTTTATCCACTTCGTTTCTGTCACAAGTTGTGATCAGCTTCATAAGCTATACTCCAAAACCTAAAAGCAAGATTCGTTTATTACAAAGGAGTGTCAAGTGTTAAGATCAAAGCCGAAGAATGGTTATTTTGTTAACACAGAATATTGATCAAGATAAGAAAAATGGAAAAACCGAAATCATTGTGAAGAAAAAGGAAAAGGTTACTTAAGTATGGACTTGTTGAAATTGAAGGGGTGGAGAAGGGCCTTCTTTGCCAACTTCAGCAGATAATAGATTCAACAAAAAAGGTCAAATTCATTGAAAGGTGCCTGTAAGCAAGTAATAATAATATTGCCCAAATTCCATTTGTCTTCCTGATGCATTGAAGGGACACATAAATATGTGTATATAGCTTGTGTTTGTAATGAAGATACACCAATAATAGTCCCTCTAATTCACAAACTAGTTTTGAAATGTGTAGGGCCTAATCAAACATAATTAATAATATGCAGGGGATATGATATAATGGGTCCTGCTGCCCCTCAAATTAAATATGACAGCAATTTGGAACTATGGTGGAGTTCTTTAACCACATAAGATGCATGTATATAAGGCCAAAGTCTTAGCTGAAAAAGATTAACCTAATTGGAATCACATTCTCCACAGACATTAATTTTGTTGGGAAATACGCCAAACTCTTTTCATGTGGATGCAGATGTGGTCCATTTCGGATAAAGATGCCAAATGCCACGTATCCAACTTCTGACCATAACATCCAATGCCTTTTGTGTAGCTTTATACGCCAGCTTAATCATTATCATCCTTGTGTCATGCATCATCAAACCTCACTCTACATTTTTAATCAATGGTATCAAGCTCTATTGATGAAAAAGCAAGTTCGGGATGAAAATTATAGATTCATTTCTTGGAAATCACAGTGTAAAAATGTCTTCAGCCACTGGCTAAAACTTTGTAAAGCACATGGGAAAGCGTTGAATAGAAGATAAATCTAGCAGCAATATCATATAATAAACTGTAACGAATATATCACTATATTCATGTGAGAATAACACTGGAGCTTCCATTAACATTGATCTGAATAAGGAATCAAGCAAGAACTTGATGGTTACGTTGATTGGAATCCAATCCAACTTTGGAGAAATTCCAACATCTGCGGAGAACTGAGCAGGCCCAGCACACCCGTTTCTTTGGAATACTATCTAGCCACACATTGTTTCCACAAGACCCTACCCATTAGTAACTCAACCATGGTTGAATTTATATGATATAAAATTAACTACAAGTAACGCTATTCTAATACTATATGTTATATTAATAAACAAATGTGAACAAGGTTGGTTGGTTGATTAATTGATGATGCATGCATGTTTCCACACTCACTTTATATATGCCCAACTCACCTTTCTTCCACCACATATGTGAAACCTGCTTCTGCTTCTGTAAGATATATTATTCCCTATACACTCACTGTCTCAGTGTAGTTGATTCATAGTAAGAGTGTTGTGGAGTGGATCAAAAGAAGAAAAAGATGAGCTGCAACGGTTGTCGTGTTCTCAGAAAGGGTTGCAGTGAGAACTGCATGCTACGACATTGCCTACAATGGATAGAGAACCCACAAGCCCAAGCTCACGCCACCCTCTTTGTGGCCAAGTTCTTTGGCCGTGCTGCTCTCATGTCTTTCCTTTCCGCCGTACCTGCCAACCAAAGATCCGGTATGCAATGTAACCCTATCTTTGTATGCATGAAAAACAGTTACCGAGCTACATATATGGTATAAATGGGGATACATGAATTCTGTTCTTCTGATTTTCTCAGAACATATCCAATATTACAATCTCTTAAAAACTTAGGAAAGGTTCTACAGTTATTTTACAATTCTTAGTACTATCAAAAACAGTTGTTTATATGAGAAATTATTCTTATATATAAGAACCCCTGAGCAACTCCTACCAAATTACAAAACCTTCCATTTGTTAAACCTGGTTCCGTTAAATTAAGATGAAACCCAGTTAAACTTTCAGTATGCAAGTGCAGTATATAACAAATCATTTACTACTATAATTAACTATATATTGGACGATTGATGAGGAGCTTAATTATGTAGTGTTATTTGAGTTTGTGTGTGTTCTGAAGAAGTTTGGAGAAAAAGTTGTGACCTTTGGTGTGTGTATGTGGCACTGACAGCTTTGTTTCAGTCACTGCTTTATGAAGCAGTGGGACGTACTATAAATCCAGTGAATGGAGCAGTGGGGCTGTTGTGGACCGGAAACTGGCACATGTGCCAAATGGGTGTGGAGAAAGTGCTCCGGGGTGGTGCTGCGTTGACCCCACTCCCTCACTTCCTGGGTAGTGCAGATGTACAGCATCAACACCTTGTAACTCAGAGAGTGATGATTGCAGGTGGAACATTGTGTCACCAGGCAAAAAAGCAACGTGTGGGGACACCCTCCCAGGAATCTGAGACCTCCTATGTGGAACTTAAACCACCGGATTCTGCCCCTCAAAGTCAAAGGAATCTCCTTACACTATTCTTCTGATACCTTATAATGCAAGCTGATGTTAGTGGCATAATCAAAGAGATATCATACTATAACTAGAGATCGAAATCGGTTTTACCATTTTAAGGATTGGAGTTACTCTTGTCTTAGATTAATAGGCCCGTGACTATGGCTGTAAATGAGTTGAGTATTCGAAATTAATGTTGTAACCATGAACTGTGAAAACTATTAATTACTTCAATTTGAAGTGTTAGTTTGTTCAAATGAGTAAACTTACCTACATTATTATAGGTATTGCTAATGTTGTTCTTCTATCATATTTAAAGTTTCATATGAAATGTATTAAATAAGATGTATATCATGGAGATAAAATTTTAACACCAACCATATCTATTGTAGTGTGTGCATCATGTCTTCTTATTTAAATCTATTTCATAAATATGACTCATGAAAAAAAACTTTAATTTTATGTGTTTAGTTTAATTATAAATTAATAATTTTTATTTCAGGAAAAAAATTATGTTTACATTATAAAATTATCCATTTTTATTTAATAAAAAGTTTATTATTTTACCAAAAAAAAACTTTAATAATATATGGATACAAACATGTTTAATGCAATGTAAAACTAAAAAAAGTTTAGACGTAATATTTTTGAAATTCAATAAATAAAAAACTTTGTTGACTGTTAAAGAAAATACTTCAAATGTTTGTACATTTGTAAAAGTGTCTCTGTTTATATCTATTTAGCACTTCTCAATATGAAAAAGAGTGAATCCGCTTGAGTTTTAGGAAACAGTAGAAAAGTATTGCTCGGTCACGGTCACGACAATGAGATAACAAAATATTATCCTTCTGATTTTGAAAAAAGATTGAGAGTTTAGTCCTATAAAAAAAACGTACACTTTCGACCAATAAAAAATATCAAAGATAGTAAAGCTAGCTATTAACTCCATTCCATTCTTATTACCTTCTGTGTTATATCTCCACCCGATGGAAAATAAAAGGCTGGGAGTGGTGTTAGCATTAAGAGTGAGCAGTCAAATAAGATCAGTTCTACACACGTGTTGTCAGGCAGCTAGAAGTTGGCGCACCAGAAAGTTGAATGGAATGTTTTGATAAGCTACAATCCTTGACCTGCCAGATTTATTAGATTCAAAATAGAAATAAGCATTGATACAGCATATCAGAATTAGATAGCTTCAAGAAAACATGCTTTACCTGCATGGCCGCTAACGAGGACAAAAACTCCTTGCAATGTTCAAACAAAAACCTTTCTTTTGAGGTCACCTTTAGGTTTTCCGCCACCAAGCAGTTAGTTTCTTCCACCTGCTACAAACTCAATGTGTTCAGATATACCACCAGAAATGCAAACAAAATGCTTATCTGTAAAAGGTCAATTCCCCATGGAACTAAATGAGCAAGTCAGTGATTGGGCCAGAGCACCAGTAATGTGAAAGGTTTAAATGAGGTTCTAGTCAGTGTTTTTGCTATGATTTGGCTGTTGTATAGAGCTAAATGGTGTTGATGGTCCATGTAACTCACCCAACCTAGTGAGCTTACATGTTACATTTAATACGTCCTTTTTCATCATATTAGATAGAAAGTTTACCGAACAAAGCAAAAAGAATATGATGGTGGCAGAAATGAACCCAAGCAATAATGCATAGGTTTAGAGCACTTATATTATTATCCAAGAAATAGTTTAAGGAGCCATAGATCAACAAATTCAGTAAAGAATGTGAGAATTCAAAACAGGTTAAAGAAAATGCAACTGCCAAGCGTCAAGCCACAAAGAAACTCCAAATCATCTTTTTTTAACAACACTTCTGAACATTAATTTGGCACAACTCAAAAGAAGGTAGAGGGATTAGAAATAAGTAAAACAGACATTTACAGGCAACAGACAGCAACGCATAAAATATTGACAATACAAAAACTAAGGATAGCATACCCAAACATTGTAACTAGTATGTATCGGAAAGTTTAGGTCAAACAAGTGACGAAAGTTAAATTTAATATTTGTTTCGAAAAAAAGTTGGAATAATATTTACACGAAATAAAACCTCAATGGGCTTGACACAATTTGACTAATGACTGAAACAATCAAAGTATTACCTCAAACACAAATACCAATTTTCAAACAGAAGTCAGAAAAATAAATTATAGACATATGGGTTTCACGCAGACATTGCACATCTAAACTTACAATTAAAACATCAACGTACGAAACATACAGAAGATATAAAAAAAAATCACCTTTGAAGAAAGAGAGTGTATTGACGATGCCATTGCCTGCATCACATCAACTGCTGACCCCAAAACATCCTTTAGATTTGATACATCAGCCTGATAAACAATAGCAGTTCAAAATTTGATAGTCTATTTTTAAAGCTTTCCTGTATCTTATTGAATTTAAGCTTTCGTTAATGAATGATTACAGAAATAAAGAACTCAAAATTAATTTTCAAACAAATTAAACTAATATGAGCTGATGGAAGTTGTTGTCATGTCATCTGCTAAACAAAAAACTACACTCATTTTGGATAAAATTCAGTAAACATGAATTTCACATTAATGTACCAAATAGCACCTTTCTTTCAGGTATATACTTTGTTGTAAGTTGAGCAAGGTATCACCAGTAGTCTAGACAAGAACAACTCCCGTCCTTAAAATGGTGAAACCGATTTCGATCTCTGACAATAATATCTCTTTTATATGCCATTGATATTAGCTTGGTAATTGCATGGCAATCCCCACAAACTCTCAGGTTTTTTATAATTCTTATAGGTAAACTTGAAGGAGATGCTATTAGTGCAAAAGCTATAGCCAGCCTTTCACTGTGGTAAGAAAGGACATCTTCCTTATCTTCTTCTTCGACATCAAACAAAACTTCTGATGTTCTTGGTTTATGACCATATTCTTGTAATCTTCTATTTATGTCCCCAATCTTCAAATATATTTCTTTTGAAAAAGGGTGAGCTTTGTCACCTGTGAGAAATTCATGCATGGCACCATTAATATCCACTAAGCTAAACCCAGGCAACTTGTCAACCCCACGATCCTTCATCTGCATCCTCACTCTCTTCACATCATTCCACCGACCAATGCTAGCATACATATTAGACAGAAGCACATAGTTTCCACTTGTTTCTGGTTCTAGCTCTATTAAGTGTTTGAGAGCAGCTTCCCCGATCTCTATGTTGCCATGAAGTTTTGCTGCACCAAGTAAAGATCTCCACAAAATTGCATTTGGTTTCATAGGCATAGCTTGTAACATATCCTTTGCCTCCTTTAATCTCCCAGCTCGACCAAGAAGATCAATTAAGCATCCGTAATGCTCAAGTTTTGGCTCCATTCCATGAACAACCTTCATGGACTCGAAAATTTCGAGGCCCTCCTCTACCAATCCACCATGAGAGCAGGCAAACATAGTAACTACAATAGTTGCATCACCAGGAGCTAGGCCCTCAAGTTTCATCTTTCTATACAGTTCAAGTGCCTGACCCACATGGCCATGAACTGCAAACCCCCCAATCATGGCAGTGAAGCAAAACGCGTCCCTTTCAGACAGCTGATCAAACAATTGGCATGCTAGATTCAGACAGCCACATTTAGAATACATATCCACCAGTGCAGTTCCCACGAATCGATTCAGTTCAAGATTGTTCCTTAACACATAAGCATGTGCCCAAGCACCCTGACTCAGTGCACCCAAATTAGAACATGCAGTGATCAATGCCACAAGTGTAACTTCATTAGGCTTTCTCTGAGACAACTGCATGTCTCTGAACAAATACAATGCCTCTAAGGACATATCAGCGTCTTGAAAACTTGTTGAGTAACTAACATGAGTGGCACTTTGTGCGTAGGCAGCCAACATGGTATTCCATGTGGCGAGGTCAGGTTCACTGATTTGATTGAACAAATATCTAGACACACACAGCTTTCCATATTTGGCATAGAAATTGAGCAGTGAATTGTTGACAAAGTGGTCATAAGGGGGTTGAAGGAATTTGAAAACATGGGCATGGAGGGAAGGACCATGTTGGAGCCACGGACCAAAGCCACAAGCTTTGAAGAGGGAAGGAAAAGTGAAGCTATTGGGTTGAAGGGTGTTGTGGGTGAGAATCTGGTTATAAAGTGAGAAGGCTAGATGAATTTGGTCCTTGTGACGAGTGAATGAAGAAATGAGTGTATTGTATAGAAAAACTGTTGGGCTTGGGATACGGTTAAAGATGGTAATTGCATAGGTTGAGGAAAATTTGGAGGATGTGTTAAGGAGGTGGCTCAGATAGTATGTCTCGAGTGAAAGACCAGTTGCTACCATTTGAGCATGGGCTTGCTTAAGGGTGTTGAGGTTGTGACATTTTTGCAGCTTTTGGAGAATTGGGTGGTTTGACATCAGGCTTTTGGATTTCATTTTCATGAAACCAACTTACAAAGAAATGACCAAAACCATGGAACATTTATTTGCAGAGTAGCGTTATATTGAAAGGTATAATCCAATTGGGTATGATATGATACCAAATAAGAAGGTGGATTTGGAAATGGAAGATTGAAGAGAAGTCTAAAGACTACGACTTTCATCTAAAAATCATAACGAAGTGGACAACAGAACACAAGACTGATTCAATGAACTTGTTGTTTGTGTTGATACTAATATGCATGCTACTGAGAAGAATGAAGAATCAAACCGGTGCAGAAAAATAAATAAAATTGTATGGACCGGGCTCAGTAGATGGGCTCCTA
>Ga0099823_1001121_pt1 | contig 21070 bp, 16 predicted proteins | sample CowpearedBW_FD_76831 | JGI IMG/M metagenome (GOLD analysis project Ga0099823, IMG submission 76831) | Root nodule microbial communities of legume samples collected from California, USA - Cow pea red BW | ecosystem: Host-associated > Plants > Roots > Nodule | place: USA: California | collected...
ATATTTGTTAATTCGATATAAGTGATACTGAAAATAAAATTTGAATAAAATAAGACAGAAACATTATTTATTATCAATCTTATATGTAAAATAAAATTTTATTTTAAAAATTTCTACATACAAATCGAGAAATTTTATTATATATTTGATTCAAACTATAATCACCAATTAGATGATTTGAATTAAATATATAATAAAATTTCTCAATAAATATATATATATATATATATATATATATATATATATATATATATGCTTGTATAACTTTCTAATCGCAAAATTTAATAATAATTTAGATTATTTTTTAAAAATTAGAAAAATGCGACATACAGAAGTTATAATGTCTATGTTTTCGTTAGGTTATTATTTAAATTACCATGTCGATAAATTTTATAATTCTTTTACTATAGACACTGATTGAAACATAATCATGAGAAAACTTGTATATTTTCTTATGTTGTTTTAATATTTATGTTAATTTAAATTTTATGTAATTTTGTTAATAAATTGTGTTTTTATCTTATTATTAATAAAACCATAAATTAGAATATAATATATGTATTGTACGTAACTTCGTAAAATTAAAATATTTTAAAAGAGTCGTGTTATTTTATGTATTTATTTTATTAGCCTGTAAATGTTTATGCTATTGTCATGGAATTCCATCTCCTAAAGTAAAGTACAATAAAGAATGTGATTCATATAAATAAAATTTTAATGTTGTCAATTGATGGTTTAATTAATACTGGTGATTTTACTGAAAGCTTGTAACATAAACACAATAAAACATAAATATATTTTAACTACCAGACGTTGATTTGTATCTTCTAATATAAAATAAAAGTATGTTGAAGTTTTTTTAATATTTATTCAAAGGATGTTTACTCAAGTAGAATAGTATGTCATATATATACAAATAAATACGGTAATACTTGATTTTGGGATAAAAAGAAATTATTTACATAATACAACATTTTTTTATAAAATTTCTATGTACTTCTTTATAAGGTGTTCTTCTTTAACAATGGAAAATATAAGTTTTGAATATTGTCTACTTAAAAGTACAATAAAGCATATTATTCAAGCATGTTTTTCTTTTGTATGAAAAATTAGAGGAAAAGAACTATGCTCAGTCCGAAAAACATGTTATTTGTAACAGAAAACTCGTATCTAAAAGGGTCTTTCACTATCTCAATAGATTTCACCTTGGTTTAGAATATTACTATAATAATTTATGATATACAACAATAAATCAATTACATAATATATACCAATCTACTTTTTAATGTGTTGATAGATCTGACAATGACCTTATTCTAAAGTAAAACGTAAAATAAATTACTAGAAATGAAGCTCGATTACTAAGTACAGGTGTAAATAGCTTGTTCTGGTAAAAGTTATTACTGAGAAGTAAAGAGAAATTGATGGGGGAAAACACTTTTAGATTATAAAATCCAAATGCCCTGAATGGAAGAGAACCCTAGATGAAAGAAATCTAATGAGAATAAACCTTCAAGCTTTTTGCACCAACTACATTCTATTCTAATTTTGACACCTCTGTTTGACATAGTATACCCAGGCTAAGACAACACAGTCTCCACTACTATTCTTATTGAACCTCAAACAAATTGGATCGATTTCAGGGGGTTAAATAGCCTCTATAAAACAACACAGCACTTTCTATATAATAAAAGATAAAGTTGGCAGTCATAACTAATTCACCACTGATCAGACACAAGGACATACAAGAACTACAATACACAACAATGTAGTTCAGGTAATATTTAAAGCTAAAATTTTCTGTGCCAAAATAGCAAGTCCGGAACAATTGAACAACACTAATTTCCCCCCAAAAGAAAAAACTAGATGAAAATTTCCCAGGTCCACTGGAATACGACTAGAGTCATGACCACTCTCACCAGAGCCTAGAGCCCACAGTTTATTCGGCATCATCATATGAACAAGAAATACAAATTCCTGTATTGATGTTAAGGAGCAGGGTTCTTTTACCGCACAGGCTGTTGGTTATAATGGTTCTTTTCTTTTTTCTTTGCAGCAGCAAGCCTTGCACTCCTTGCAGCAGCCTCCTGAGCAGCAGCTCGGGCAGCACCATCCATTTCTTTACTAGATTTCTTCTTCTTTGCAGAAGCAACTTTCTTAAGACGCTCTTTCACATCAACGGTTGATGTATCCTCCTCCACATTATCAGCGCCCGTCGCCAAATCAGGCCCATTGTTTGTGTCTGAACTGTTGGGTTGATCTTGAGATTCTTTCACTTCCTTGGAAGATTTATCCTTCTTCTTCTTCTTCTTGGAAGTTTTGGACTCTACATTGATATTTTCCTTCTTTTCTCCATCTCCATCAGTCTCAACACCTTTCTTATCCTGAGGACCACCTGCCAATGCGATTTAAGAAAATCTTAGTTGAGCAAGATTCGTAAAAAATAAGCAGCCTTCAGTACTTACATCGTAACACACACATAAAATTTACTTTTCTCAGATAAAAATACATATATATTAAAGAGGTTTGAATAAAAAGTTGTCTTTTGTAGTTAGATAGAAAAACCTGTGAATGCAAATTGCTTAAACAAAAAACGCAAACTATAATCTTGAAAACCATTTGGCATGCAGTATAAACGTTTACCTTGTGACTCATCTTGACCGTCATTACTTTGCTTTGGTGCTACTCCAAAATCAGCTAGAAGAGCTTCAAGCTCTGCAAGTTCCTTCTTCTTCCTTTCTTTTTTAGAGAGCTGTCTTTCTGCCTCCTTTGGTGGAGGCACAGAAGCTTCAGCATCCTTCTTAACTTCAGGTTCAGATTTCACCGATTCTTCTTGTTCATGATCATGCTCTTCCTCCACCTCATCATCCCCTTCATCCAAAATATCTTCCTCACTCTCACTGTCCTGTAATCAGAAATCTTATCAACTATAAAGCACCAAATCTGGAGCAGATCCATTCATGCATAAACAATACAATGCAAACATACACACACACACAGCACTACATACTTACATGCCAACATTGACCTCAAAAAGAAAAACCCTGCAATTACATTCCAAAGTTCAAAGAATCTCTATTTTTCCAACAAATGAAACAACTAATCCAGGAAAAACTAAATTGCACACAGAACCAAACCAAGTATTCTACCCAATGATAAGGCATAACTATAACAAAACCTTTATACACATAACACGTTCGGTTCCACATCCCAGATGTAATTTGTCACGTTTACTAAGAAGCTAGCAGTCATAGCTTCCACAACCTAAACATGATTTCTAACTCTTCAAATTCACATGGAATTTAACTAATACTAGTAATCACAACAAAATATTTCAAACTCTAATTTAACCATTGTAAATTCAGTAAGTGATCTACCCACATATCATCCACAAAACCTAAACACCAGTATATCCTGCAACAACAAAAGCAACCAATCGAATTCAAGAGAACCGTTACATGTGCTTCCATCCATCCACACAACACAGTGAAATAAATAATAAACAAAACAACAAATAAATAATCGGACCTCAAAATTCCCGTGTTTGTCATCCTTGCTGTGATGAGTTTCAGAAATGCCCCACCCCGATTGGGGCGGCGCTGTGGTGGCATAGTAATCGTCATCGTCGTCGACATCGGCCCAAGATTTGGCGTTCAAGGGCGCAGGGGCCCAAAACACCTGGGCCTCCGTTTTGGTGGACTGTCCCTGCGATTTGGTCGACGAGCCCTTTCCCTTGCTCTTCTCCTTATCCGACTTCTTCTTCTTCTTCAGAGTATCCAGCGCCGCAAACACGTTCGTGTTGTTCAACATCAACGACCCCTCATCCCTCCGGCTTCCACCTCCCACCATTGTTTCCTTCTCGGATCAAACACTCCTCAACAACGCAACACGCGATTTCCCTAACACCTGTAAGTTACCTCACCCGCTCCAAATTCAAACTCCGTTTACCGATTTAAATCAGAATAGTAACTTAATCAAAACAAAAAAATTTAAAAATAGCAACGGAAAAAACTAAGTTCTCTCTGGAATGTTAAAATCAGCGGAAAACGTTAGTTGTTGCTTAGGATATTAAAATGAAATTTAGCCAAATTTTGTTATTTAATCGATGAAAAGAGAGTGCCAGTTAGAGATCTGGCTCACGAAGACCGTGAGAATTGAAATCGGGAGATTAGGGTTTGGAGAGAAGAGAAAAGATGTATAGAGAAAGAGAAAGCGAGAAGATGAGTGAAACGCAGACAAGGGACGAAGAAAAATGCGAGTTCTTCTTCTTCTTCCGAGCTAGGGTTATAACAATAAGAGAAGATAACGAAATGAAGGGAACACGCCCCAGAAACGAGATTTTATAGGGTTTTTTATTTTCAATTTTGTTTTACTTTTGTATTTTTTAATATTACTTGTAACTTTTTTCACATAGAATTTTGACTTTTTAAATTTATTTTATTTAAACTTACGCAAATCAACAAGGTACTGATAAAATAATTTTTTTCTTGTAAGATATAAGTAGTAGTTAATTATTCCAATGTCAATAGGTTTTTTTTAACATGTACATTAAATAATAGTTATTATTACTTTTTTTTATTGTAAATAATTAACTTAATTTTAAAAAATTATGAAATTTAAATAAATAATAATTTAAAAGGAATAAAATAATTATTTTAATTTATTAAATAATTAAATATAAACTAAATAAAATTAATAAAATAAGTATTTTAATTTAAAATATTTTTTAAAGAATTAAATTGAATGAAAATTACTTACACGAAAAGGTACATTTTTTTAATTGTGATTATGTAATGATGACTAATAAACATTATAAGTATAAGGTGATTACAAAACCAATCTTCTCTATAGTCAAAATACATTTGATTATGGGTATTTATATCTACTTTTTTATAATATGATAACAAAGAAATTTAATTTTATCATACTTATTAAAAATATAATAATTTTATTATGGACAATTAAATTTAAAACAAATTATAAATTTAAAAGATTAAATGATAAAATATATATAAATAAAGTTAGAATCGATAAGAACATGTATAAAAAAAGTTATAAGATGGAATCCTTAAGTATAGAAACATTACTTGCTTTATAGGTCAAACTGCTATAAGTATTTATAACTTTGTTAAGTAATCATTATTTTTATATAATTTTATTTATTATATAACAATAAAATGATTAAATACATTATTTATTATATAATATATTAAAGTTATATTGTAACTAAAAAAATATTATGAAAAATACAATATTTTAAATGTGTACCTTAATTTACTTAAAATATAAATAATTACTTGTTTTTCATCTACATGAAAGTCATTTTCAGTTTTTTTTTTCTATTTTTATTTTTATTAAGTCAACTTTTATATATTTTTCATTTTAAAATTTGGTATTTTCATTGTGAATTTATGTTATGAATTAAAAATATTATTAAAAATAAATTAGAAAAAATAATTGTATATATATATATATATGGGATTCCTTCCAAAATTTCAATTAAATAATTGTTTTATCAGTTATATTTCTTGAGTGACTTTTCCTTTACATTTAAACATTTTTTTATTTGAATATTTTATTAAACTTAATTGTTTTTTAATTACCATATTACCTATAAAATAAATAGAAACTATTTATTATAAAATTTTAAAAATTATTTTAATTTTATAATTACAATAATAATAATAATTCTTTTATTTTTTATTAACATAAAAATGTGAACACCACCATGTGTTCTGACTATTATATGAATAGTGGAATTATATTGTATTATTATTATTTTAGATTATAATATATATTGTTATTGATAATTTTGTATTAATAATAGAAGTAATGTTAAAGTTTAATTATTATTATTTTTCATTCAAAGTTAGAATAATTTTGATTATTGTTCCCAAAATTTAAAAGAAAAACCATTTTTTCTCTTCAAATTGAAAAGCAAGGGTATTTTAGTTATTATACATTCGATTTAAAAGACTAAAATGAGTTAGTATCTAGGAATAATTATACAGTTACAGGGATTAAAATCAACTTCATTTAATTTGTGGAACTTAAACATGAATTATTCCAAATTTGAATTAGTGAAGACATAATCAAAATATGTTTTTAACATTTTTTTGTGATGTTTTGAAATTATATACTATGGTATTTGATTCAACCAAATTAACAAAATCATAATGTTGTTAATATATTGTGAGAAAGACAAGTAGTTGAACAAACATAAATTAGTATTGTTGATACCATTTACACAATATTAACAATACATCTGTGTTGATACATTTGTATGATTATAAAAAAACAGTTAATATAATTTGAAATTTTAATTATTACAATATCTACCATACCATAACAAAAAATAGTTATGAAAAGATAAAAAAGAAAAATAAGGAAACAAAATACTTAGCTTATTTTCATTACATATGCACTTTTCACTTCTTTATACTTCTCTATTTACGTCTAAAAACCTATTACAACATTTGTTTCGCAAATATCATATAAAAAGTCATAAATTTAAAATTTGAATCTTATAACACCTTTTCATTAAAGTATACTTAAATAATATAAAGTTATTTTATAAAGTACTGAAATAGTAATTAAAACTATACAAGATAACTCTTCTAAGGGAGACATTATCAAGTTAGTGAATCTCTATGGACAAATGTGACAGGAAGTCTCCATTAGATAAAAACCAACCGTCACAGAAAGATAATATGCAATGCACACAGTTCTCAACCTCGATACGTACAAGTATAACATTTGACAAACTTGGTTCTATGCTAAAATCTGCCGGAATGAATATAGATTTGGAGAAAGAAATATTAATGAAATACAAAAGGCTTATCTTTTATGTCCATTGTGTCCTCGTTTTCATTTCTCTGTCATCGGGATTACTATGCCACAAAAAATAAGAAAACCATAAGAAAAAATATTAATACAAAGAAAATCTTGATCATCAGCCACCTATTAGAAGATATGCTGTTCAGATACTTCAATAAAGCCCCTTGAGCCCCCTCTACGTTTGCCAATGTATCATCCATGTTTTCATCAATCCTGCAAATTAAGTACCTCTATCAACCCCACCAATGTCTCCATATAAAAGCAAAATTCAGTTAACCTTATCAATAACCAAACAACGTGTGCAATTCTTCACATCAAATTACAATAGTTTCAGAGTATTGCAGCAAGGTCGTAAAACAAGAAAAAGCTCACGGAAGGGCACACTCAAGTCCTACACCCCTACTTTAGTTAATGGCTAACCAACACTGACCCGTGACTGCCCCACTTGCCCCACCTGCATGGGGAGGGTTTGGTGAACTTAAAACCCGCTCTGCCATGGGACAGGGCAGGTGTGGACTTAGGGTTCCTACAGCCTGTGTCAACATATTAAGCATCATACTTATCTAAGTTACCAATAAAGTCAAATATATTAACTCACCTTTACTAGTTTAACACTAATGTTTTCTTTGGTTGAGTGGAGGAAGAACCATGGGGTGGGGAGGAATAAAGAAGAAACAATTTTTAACAATAGTGCGACCCACTCTCCTTATTTCCGATCCAATCAATAAAATTACACAACTCATAAAAAACTGCATCTCTATTTCTCATTTATTTATGCTCTACCAAACAACTAAACATTCAATTCCGTTTCTTACCTATTTCTCTTCAAAACCAAACAGCGTAAGAGAACATTTGATACCAGTGAATTTTTTCCATACACCAAAGAATCATGATTCTTGGTAATTTTTTATTGAAATTAAAGAGTAGTGTGTTATTAAAATCTTTAATTTGTTACCACGCCTGATTTAACTCAGGAAAGTTAGAATCTCGCTACCTTCCCTCAGAATGTTTTATGGAAAACTTGACCAAATATCATTCGAAAACTTGACCAAATATCATTCGTTAGGAATGTTACTTTTTAAAAGTCAACCAAACATACGAAACATATTTTTCCCAATTTATATTTTCGGAATACGAGACAAACTTTTCTTCTACAAAATGTTCCTAGTACTAAACACAAATTACTTTATGAGAGTAGATTAATTTTAAGAGTATGACTTCAACCATTTAAGGGGGGCAGGTATGGTATAGTGTGGGTTCTACTAATATTTTTCTAAATTCTAATGGAGCTCAATTTAAAACCCTAGGGGCTAGGGTGCAGTTGGAGTTAGGTTGAGCAATAGCCACTAAGCACCCCGACATGCCCATTGACATGATGAAGTATTAATAATAGACTGATATCTATCACAAAAAATCATTACAAAGATTTAACTGGGAAAAAATTGATATCATAGTCAAAATCAATAAATTAATAAAAGTAGATAGCAATATCTTCGTAATTATAAAGAAGAAAGCAAGTGTTAACTCCGAAAGTGGAAAAGTTAAGTAAGATTTTAAAAATTGAAAATATTCATCATTCCCAACATTTTACAAACTTTACCTTGAGTTTGAACGTGGACTTTTGCGAATAAGTTAGCACGTTTTACAGATATAATCACATGTTAAACCAGTTCTACCAGAACTCCTTCAGAAATTAACCAATTTCTCTCACCGTGACAAGACAAGCATTTCAAAGAAAAAATTGTAGTTGAAATTAATTTGGACACACATACCAACTACATTTACCAATTCAGAATAAATTTTATCAAAATGAATTCTACCCAAATTTAAAGTAATCATCCCCTTAGGTACAACAACATGGATTGCTGGACTTTCCCCATTTCTACTTCTCTGCTCATCCTTTTTCTTTAATAGAAAACACATAAATTAAGAATTTAATACAACAGCAGCATCGAAATCAGGAGAATGAAATCAAAAACAGATCCAAGCATAAGATGGAACAGTCGTAAATAGGAAAGCAAAGCTTTCACTTTCTGTAGCTCTTTCACCAGAACAGATCATCATAACATAACTCGTTAAAGGTTCAATAAGAAAAAACACTAATTAGTTTATAATATCAATTCCTACATATATCTGAAGTCCAAGATACTTTAAAACAAAGTGATGCTTTGCTACAAAGAATATTATAAGTTAAAAGTCAAAAGCCAAATTTATCAGTGTCAATGTAACTGACAGGCTCACTTGATCATAACAAAATGATGAACAAACAAGTAAGCTTGTATCTAATAGCAATATCATCATACATTAATTAAAATAAAGCAACAAAAGACAATAAATACGCATCTATATAATGCATGAGTGAGAAATATAAAAACCTGATGGCAACTTCTCCCTGTTGGGAAACAAGTGTTGCTAGTTGATTAAAGATGTTGCTAAGCTCATGAATAGTGGACTCAACATTCTGAAGAGCTTCAGCTCTGCTTTGCATGTAGCTATCTTGCAATGGGGTTACCTCTTGTTGCTGCTGTTGCAGCAACGGTTGACTCTCCCCATCCACCTGTTTTCTGCAGGTTCAAAAGGCCCACCGGAAAATAGTGAGATCATAGTTTCAGATATGATTCGCCATGACCAAAAACAGTCTTGATATTGGAGAATAACAATAGTAGCCACTGTTTAAACAAGGGTCCAAATCGTGCCTTGTAACCATAGTTCTCACTTCTCGGCTAGAACAAGGCTCAGCATTTTTGTGGGCCATACTTAACATTTCAACTTCCAATTGAAAAGGTTTTATTTCATTCATAGGTGGGGAAAACAACAAAGCCAATTTTGTAAGTGATGCTAAATTTTGAGATTTTAAATCACCCTAACCATAAATGCATTTCATTCACCTTCACTGCTGTTCCATTGTTGTATTCTTCCAAAGTGTCGCATTTTATCTCTTAACACCAACCATTCTTTTGAAACTTCGTTGATACTATAAGTTCCTATCCATTCTCTTCCCTCATACAAGCTACTTCTGGGATAACTTTCGAGAGTTCGAGATGGTACTCTTAAGAGAAAGGGGACACTACCCACTTCTTGCAATTCGCTTATTTAGGCTGAGGTATACTAGGAATTTGAAAAATTCAAGGAAATGAATATTTAGCACCTTTTTTATTTTAGTTTGCAGTGTATATATGTTTGAATATAATTTAGAATTTTTTTAGTTAAATATTATTTTTTAAGATTCGTGAACAAAATATGTAGAATACTATGTTAGGATCCAACTGCAATATATTGAAAGTATGAGATTCTAGCCTGTGGCATGGCCTAGGGCTCTCCAACTACATATGCTAGATTTTTCAGTATGGCTCTCTCAAGGTTCTTGTCATTGGTATGAAAGCTATCCATCATGTTTCTCAGCTCCAAAATAACTGTTGCATGTGGTGATGTCAACAGTGCAATGTTTGCCTCCAAAATAAAATGATTTTACAACTAATACTTTGGGAGATCCATGATAGAATCCAATAGTTGTGAGTGGGGGTAATGGTCTAGATGTACCTAATTATATATTATAGGAGAAGAATGTCAAGTAAATGGTATTGCTCCTAATGAGATGATCCGATCAATGAGATTTGGATCTCGTTGAAGATCTCACATCAACTAAATATTTGACAACATTATAATATATAAGTGGACGTAAACTTTTATTTACCAAGTTGGTTTTGTGAGATTATGTTGGGCTTAAAGTTTATTTTATATGATGCTATCAGAGTTTATCTTAGTGAAGTTTGTTGGACCTAATATGTCACTTACTATCAGATCCCCTTTTATTCCCACACTCGAGATGTTCACTCCTTACTTACCAAGCCAATTTTGTAAGGTCAAGTTAGACTTAAAGTTTAATTTCTAATGTTGAAAGAGGAAAAAGTCACTCATTAAATACAAACAGCCTTACGAGATCATACTTACAAGGAGAATGCTATTAGAAAAGTAAACCTGCCGCATTTCAGTTCTCCCACCCCATGTGTCAACCATAGTTTTAAAAGTTTCAATTTTGTATATGCTTTGCATTTTGTTAAATTTGCTTTTATCTTGCATAATTGAAGTAAATATGACTGTTTTCACAATCAAGTACAAATTCCTTGTCTTCCTATCAATGGTGTTAATAGCTAGTGTAGCATCACTATGACATTGCATAAATGCACTGATCCACGATTGGAACTCCACTGCGCAGCATCTGAAAAAACGGCTCTGGCAACCACAACCGGTACCGTGGTTTCAACTGCCACAGCGGTTTAGAGGGCAGGAAGTAGGACTACATGTTACAGCCGCGCCCAGTCCCAGTGCCCCACTCTTTTTAGTGTTTCAATCATGATTTTATCTTTAACAATTGAACATTCTCAGTTAATATTGTACCATTTTTATAAAGCCTGTTGTTATTTGCATACAACTGAATTTTTTATAGATATGATTGATTTTTTTCAACAGTTATGCAAATTCAGCTATTTGTAGAGCGATGCTTTCATGTTATCTGCAATATAATATGGTGCCTTTCCGCCATTTCCCACTATCCGCTCATGCACAATTTTTATCTATTCAATTTAGATCAAACACTTTCTTCGTTCTAGCACGTTTTTATCTTTGTTATGCCCCTTACATACTATTGCACAAGCAACACAAGTAAAAAGGGACAGCTGAAGAAGCATAACTTACTTAGCTAACAACTGAGATGAAGATGACCCACTAGCCCATGGTGGAGCAGGGGCATTAGAACTACTAGCAGCCGATCTGGTAGCCAACGGCCGTTGCCGGACAAAAGGATTTGCAGAATCCTTAGAACCAGAGGCCGAAAACAGCTGTCTTCTATTCTCGTGCACTTTCAAGTTCTTCACAAAAACATCAGCATCGCATCAGTGTCGTGCGCAATTAGAAAACACACACACACATACAGAAAAGCACAGCAACGCAAACACAACGCAGTACCTCAGTTCGCATGGTGAGAACATCTTTAAACTCTTTAGTGGCGCCCATCAGCCGCGTCTTGAGGTCATCAACCACCGTTGTTGAATGGCTAGTGGTGTCGGTGGAAGCGTTCCCACTCTCGTTCCTAGAGTTGCAAAGCAACTGAAGATCCACAACCGCAGAGTTTAACGCGGTGATATCTTGCTTAATTACCCCCGTAAGCTCTTGGATTTCCATGGTAGGGTCATCGAAAACCGAGGTCCTCTTAGCCACTGCAGAGCAATGAAAATCAAAACATAGGGTTCTAAAATCAATTAAAAATAGGATTTTATTTGCTTACACTTGGCAAGCTTGGCAAGCTTCTGAGACGTTTGGTGAATCCCGAAGCCAATCTTGGAAGCTCTTCTGTTGAACTCTGATTGATTTGTAATTGCGGATCGCTGCTCCTCCAATCTGGATAAATTGCTGCTTTGTCCATTCGGCGCTGATCCCGGCTTCTTCAACCTCTCCGCAATGGTATGAAATTCAAGCGTCCGATCCCGAAACGATGACTGCGCTGATTTGGAGTGCATTTTGCCAGCGTATCAGACACCGATGCGAGATCCTTGAAGCCGGCGCCGGAAATTCGGTTATGGTTTCCGGCGAGAGGTGGCGAACAACAGAGAAAGAGAAACCCTAGATCTAATTGGAATCGGATCGTATTAGCAATTGGAAGTGTTATGCAGTAGAGATTTTAGAAATGAAAATGTTGCGTTACAGCAAAACCTGTAGCTCTGTTTGGACATTTCACCCTCACCTCGCGGGATAGGATCTGTGTTATTGTTAACTGCTTCGTCTTTTCGTTATTTTAACACGTGAAGTAGACTGCAAAATGCACTTTATGTTGAGATTTAGTAGAATAAATTATTTTTATTCATGGGAAATATAAAAAATATATATATAAAAAAATAGAGAAGACACTTGCAATTTAGATATAATAAATAAGTTTGTTAACTCTTTTTTCAATAATTATGCTAGAAGTCATGTTAACCACAAAGTTTTATTGGTAGATAGTGTAAAATTACTTTTTACTAACTTTGTATTTATATTTATACATATATATATATATATATATATATGATATTTATTATTTTACTTTTAACTATAATGTCATTAAAGATTTTATGACTATAAAAACTCTTACCAGATCACTTATCAAATTAACTAACAAGTTAATGTGTCTCTGTAAAAAAGAAAATGAAGTCTCATAATTTATCAACACTCTCTCCTAATGTATAATGTAGTTTTTTTTTTTATCATTTCTTATCACCATCTAAGGATTTAAAGGAAAACATAAACAATTTCGTATTATCAGAGGGAAATCTTCGATGTGACCAATACAAAAAAAATCATATTTATCCTTCACAAAAAACTCCTCTTTCATTTATTAAAATATTTGCCTTTTGACCTTCAACCTTTCTAAAATCAATTGAAATATGTGGATCTCTCTATTTTTTTTTTTGTTTTATATATATATATATATATATATATATATATATATATATATGTGTGTGTGTGTGTGTGACATGTTTTCCTTAATTATTTCTAGTATATATGTATTTGAATTAAAAAAACTGCAAATAATTGTTGACTTTAAATCATTCCTTTGACATTCGATTTGAATGAAATGTAAAGTTTTAATAATAAATCAAGCATACACTGCATTCATTCTAAATGAATGCATACACAATTACTTGGATCACTAACTTATACTAAGCATTTTAACATTATATGACGACAATTTCTTTAAATACCACTATACTTTCTTTTTCATAAGTGTAGATAAAATTATAACTTTTACATACTCAACTCTGCAAGAATGAATATATATTAGCAGAAATAAATAATTAAATAAATACAGAAGGCCGCCACTGGTGTGTTTGTTTTCATTTCTGTGTCATCCCAATGGCTATGCCACAAAAAATAAGAAAACCATAAGGAAAAATATCAATACAAAGAAAATTTTGATCATCAACCACCGATTAGAAGATATGCTGTTCAGATATTTCAACAAAGCCCCTTGTGCTCCCTCTACGTTTGACAATGTATCATCCATGTTTTCATCGATCCTGCATATTAGTGACGTCTATTAACCCCACTACTATGTCATAAACAACTAAATAAGAAACCAAAAACAATTCTTAAAAAAAGTCATAAACAAGGACGGACAAAGAAAGAAACTACAAATAGTTTGCTACAGACATTATACAGGCTCATTGAATTCAGGGCAAGAAGTCATTTCAGTTTCAATGAAGTTGGCACAGATATACTTGATAATAGAATTACTAGCAAAACAAATAGGATTTGATCTAACAGTAACATTCATTGAATATCATATTGTAATACAGAAATAATGAACAATAAGGATGTATGTGTGAAATAATGAAATAAGGATGTATGTGTGAAATAATGAACAATAAGGATGTATGTGTGAAATAATGAACAATAAGGATGTGTGTGTGTGTGTGTGTATATAAATATGTATAATATAGCGCACAATTGAGACATATGAAATACCTGATGGCAATCTCTCCTTGTTGGGAAACAAGCGTCGCTAGCTGATTAAAAATGCTGCTAAGCTCATGAATAGTGGACTCAACATTCTGAAGAGCTTCAGTTCGGCTTTGCATGTAACTGTCTTGTAATGGAACTACACCCTCCTGCTGCTGCTGCTGCAACAATGGTTGACTCTCCATGTCCATTCGCTTCCTATAGATTTGAAAGCTATGAGAAAAGTATAAAAGTTTTGGGAAGAAGCCAGAATTCCTGGCAGAATTTGACCCGATTTGAAACAGCCTTAAAACATTAGAGCATAGCAAAAGCTTTTATTGTTAAATGTAAAGAATCCACAAATCATGCCTAGTAACTGTGCTCTTAATTCGGACCGAGATCCCACTGCTTTTAGTGTATACGTGTCACTTCAACTCCCATCTCTTGAATTGAGCCAAGCCGACGGAAAATGGTTAAAATGGTAATCTTGTTTTCCTACTTATATTTTGGCCTGGCTTATTTGACCCACAAAATTCTCTTGCCCAGGCCAAATATCATAAGTACATGATTTTCTTGGGTCAGTTTATGCCAACATATGAGATCTGAAAGGGCCAAACTGTTTAACCAGTATAATTGTAACCAAACAATCAATTGAAGTCCATAGGGCTGTAACTTATGCTTGTTTGATGCAATTGCATCAAAGGGATGGCCAAAGTTCACAGGTTGGAAGTTAAAATTGGTAAAGTGGTAGCAAAAAAAAAAAAAACTGCAAAATTCAGTTGGACTTCAATAACATCTCAAAGAAAACAAATAAATAAAATCCATGTAAGTTTGTAACCACACTTACACTATATATTAATTAATAAACCAACTAGTCTTACTTAGATTCACCAATTCCTTTCTTCCAACAAAATTCATACACTCAACAATCTATCCAGACATAATAACACACATTCATGTGATAAGAAAACATCAATTAAATATACCAATACAAACACTTTACTTACTTGGGAAACACCTGAGATGAAGATGGTGAATCATTAGCCCATGGAGGAGCAGGGGCATTAGAACTACTAGCTGCCGCCTTAGCAGCCAAGGGCCGTTGCCGGATGAAAGGATTAGCTGAATCCTTAGAACCAGAAGAAGAAAACAACTGTCTTCTATTCTCGTGCACTTTCATGTTCTTCACAAAACACACACACACACAATACGGTCTTAGTAGCTAGACATTAAGCCACAAAAACAAACACAACAAACCACCAACACAACAAAGTACCTCAGTTCTCATGGTGAGAACATCCTTAAACTCTTTGGTAGCGCTCATCAACCGCGTCTTCAAGTCATCCACCACGGTGCTCGAATGGCTCGTTGTGTCCACAGAAACATTTCCACTCTCATTCCTCGAGTTGCACAGCAACTGAAGATCCACCACCGCAGAGTTTAAAGCAGTGATATCCTGCTTAATAACACCAGTAAGCTCTTGGATTTCCATGGTAGGATCATCAAAAACAGAAGTCCTTTTCGCCACTACGAATCAAAACAAATACACACGTTCATAATAACTTCATATCATACTATCCTATATTAAAATCAATTAAAATAGGTATATAACTTCACAACATCACAATCTAAAATCAATGAATAGGCTTATAACTTTATAACTTCATAACTTCCTACCTTCACATTCTATGACTTCGTTCTAAAATCAATGAAAACAGGATTATAACTTCGTATCATAAGATTATAACCTAAATTCAATTAAATTAAACGTATAGTCATTTGCTTACATCTGGCGAGCTTGGCGAGCTTCTGAGACGTTTGGTGAATTCCGAAGCCAATTTTGGAGGCCCTTCTATTGAAATCCGATTGATTTGCGATCGCCGATAGCTGTTCCTCCGATCTGGAAGGACTGCTACTGCTGGGCCCAGGGGGCCCTGATCCGGATTTCTTCAACCTCTCGGTGATATTGTGGAATTCATGCGTCCGATCCCGGAACGATGACTGTGCCGCTTTCACGTGCATTTTCTTTTCCGGTCTCAGAAATTCAATGGGATCGTTGGCTCCGAGAATCTGAGATCCGTGAAATTAATCAGGTACACGTGAACAACACCGGTAAAACTCAAATTGAATTTGGATTTGGATTTGGATTTTTTTTTTTCGGTGATTGTGTTGTTAATCAATCATGTATTGCAATTCGTCGTGGAAAACACACGGATCTGGAAAATTGGTGTAGTGGGTAGGGGTTTGTTTACATTGAATGAATTTGATAGTTTCATTTTGTTCCTTTTCGACCTTCTAACATCTAACATGGCTAATTTGGCATTTGAATATCCCATAGTTATAACTTATAACTGTTATTTTGTTAAAAAAATGAATAAATAGTGGTTTTATTAGCAGATAATCCTATAGTAGATTGGTTATTTAGCTTTTTATTTAAAATCAAAAATATAAATGTTACTTTTTTTCATATAATTATTATAAACAATAAAACTCCATTTTTAATTGAGCTTCAAATTAGAGATGATAACGGATCGGGTATAGATAGTGCCTATCCGCAATCCGACCCGCAAAAAAATGTGGTTGTTTATCTGTTGGATACCCATTTAAAAAATATCTGCAAATTTTTTTTAAAATTCGCGGGTAGGTATACGCATATCCGCAAATATTTAAAAAATATATATATATATATATATATATATTATAATTTTTTTAATATAAATTATAAGAATAAAATAAAGTATAATTAAATTAAGTTAAATTTTAATTTTAATTAAATTTAACCTAATAAAATATAATTTTAATTAAATTTAACTTAATAAAATATAAATTAAATTTTAATTTTAATATTACCCGCAAGTACGAATAATATAATACTCATACATGTCCCGTTTATAAGTAGATATTAAAATGCCCGCTACCCACGGATAATAAATATTTGCGGCTACTAACTATCTATCACATATTTCATCCACAAATATTTGTAAGCATAAGTATTTTTGTCATTCCCACTTCAAACTCAATCTTAACACACCTAATAAATGTTTTGCTACGTGTTAGAATCATGGAAGGTGATCATAAACATGATTTTGAAATGTTTTACTTCTAAAATAAATAAATAAAAAATGAGTCAAAATATTTTCGTTAGATTCAATAAGATTAAAACATGGGTCAAGGATGTTTACCTTACCCCATAAGTTAGTGAATGGTTCACAAATTACTTTGTAATAAAATTATTTTTCAGTAAGAGAGATAAATAATATTTTGAGTTTAATCTATTCAAATTGAGTCGAAATGTTTTTCTTTTTTCTTTTTGTAGGTTTTAACTATGACATGGCTTTTTGTGTCGGAAATTTGTCTTAAAATATAAAATTCATACTTGTTTTCAAAATATAAAATTTAATATTTTATATTTATTGAATGAGATTGAAAAAAATTAATGGTGAAATTGATATGCCTATTACATTAAACTTATTAACCCGGTGATAAATTATAATTTTAAATTAAATTAAAATGATATTTAAATTTTGATTATATTTGTCTGGATCTATATCGGAATAAGAATAAATATTCCTCGAATATTTAGTTATCAATGTAATTTGGTTACAAAAATTGTTGATATTATTATGAAGAAGTTGATGTAATTTTTTATTTTTTTTGTAATTTTTATTTTTTTAATTATATGTGAGAAATAATTAATTGTATAATGTGATAAGTGTATTGCTAGTAAGAAAGTTAAATCTAAAGTTATGCTATATGGTCACTATATTTTGTTACCTATTTCAAGATGTGATATTTTTATAAATCTTGTTTTAGGTTTGTATTGGTCTAAAGGGAGAAACAATTTTAAATTTTGTAGTTGTTGACACGTTTTCTAAAATTACTCGTTTTATATATATATTGTGGATAAAAAGTAATTATTTTTTCAAAGAAAGTATAAGATTTCATAGGTTGCCTGAAAGTGTTGTGAGTGATTGAGATTCAAATTTCTTAGTAATTTTATGCAGATTTTGTGGAGATAAAATTAGAGTTAAATTGTTATTTTCAAAAGATTTTCACTCCTCAAACAAATTGATAAAATAAGATGGTTAATAAAGTTCTTTTACTTTTCTTAAAACTACTTAAGAATAACGTATGATTGATGGTTACATTTTCGAGAATAATGGATGCCTTCGTAAAGAAGTCAAAGTTTATATTATGAGGGGATAATTATTTGTAAGTATTGGCCAAAATAATTATAATGCCTACAAATCAAAATGTATAAGTGAGATTAATGTAGTTCATCTTTGTTTTTTTTTTATATGTGTAGGGAATTATTAGATTTGAGAACAAATCCACTTGAATGAATAGGGAATGATATGGACGTAATTGACCATACTAAATCTTATAAAAACCAAGAAATTCAAGTTTGTAATTTGTTGGAGGTCTAATAATCAACAAAGACTTTGGAGGGTTCGTGATAAAAACAAAAGTTAAATTGGTTAAATTTTTTTTGCAAAAGATGATGATGAGACCTCACATGTAGAGATCCATATGAATAAGGTGTTACTTAAGTGTGTTGTTGATTAGAAATATCATTGAACATCCAATTGTTAAAATAAAATATCTATAAACTTAATTGTTTTTTTTTTTTTTCATTGCAAAATAATTTGGAAATGAATGAAATCGACAAAATGTTTTGAATTATCATTTGAGGTGAGAAAACTCCTATATTGGGGTTTTTACTTTGACTATTACATCTTATAAAAAATTTCATAATTTATGTGTTGATTCTAAAACTTATAAAGCTTCATTGTTTGTTGCACCGACCTTTATGTGTTTTTTTTTTCTCTAATCGTGATCATGCATGTCAAAATTTGTATTCATAATTTTGTAAATCACAATGTTCATTATTGATAAAATAATTCTTTAAATCTCATACTTGTTCATACAATTTTGTTGTAACATGAATTACGTTCACACCCTAGTTATGTCCGAAATTCATTGAGGCCAATAATATTACTCATAAATGCTTGATTCTCAAATTTAGTTGGTTTATGATCTTCGTCTTTAAAATGGGTTAAAGGAAAACAACCCAAAGTATCATCAACACTAAAAAAACTTTCAAAATTATAAGCTCATTAAACAAAAGTACCATATATTCATGTTTACTCTTATCGAGCACTTTATTTTATAGAAATCAAAAATTTTATTCTTAGTTAATGTATAAACTAAAAAAAATATTTTAACACGTATTTACGAATTATAATTAAATTTTATTACTAATTTAATTTTACTTTAAAAATACAGATTTACTTTATTATAAAAAATTGAGACTTAACTAAATCAAAATTTTAAATATAAAAATTAATTAAATTTTATAAACTTTCATGAAGAAATCACATTTGATATGTTGGGTTAGTCCGGTACATGTCATTAATTTGTCATGTGACAATAAAAACTTGACGGGTGAAAAAAATTAAATAAATAAAAAATTTAAAACATCATAAATGACATGAATGAATACAACTTAACGCAAATTTGAAATAATTTAATTAAATCAAGTAAAAAAATAAAGATTTAATTGATCCAAATTAAATAACTCAAAGTAATACGAGAAGAAAAATATTTTAGCTAATAATACAATAACATCCTAGTTTTCGATATAGTCAGAAGATACATATTTTAATTAATCATTTTCTAGCAAATTTCAGAAGATAAAACTATTTTTAGAATCGATTTATCTTTCGGAATAAATATTTTTGTGACTATATTAGTCAACAAATCATTATCTGCTATAAACAATATTTGAGATACGATATAAACATATGATAAAATAATTAATTTTGAAATGTGTTTTAGTTCACGAATACCATATAAAAGTTTTATATAATGTAATGACAACACGATTATCCTACTATTTTGAAATTTGTTAGTATTTGTATTTTTTTTAGTTAAGCATAATTTTGATTCTATAAAATTGTACACATCAGTTATACTTATTTTCCGAGTTTTTTTGGTCATCAATAATTTATAATAGTCCCGAAGATGTTAAAAATGGGCTAAAAGGACACACAAATTTTAAACCAAAGGATTGTAAAAGTATTAGTAAAAATAAATAAATAAATAAAGAAATAAAGAAATAAAGTGAACATTTATGTATTCTTTATTTTCAAAAACATATTTATTTATTTCATCTTTGAGCGGTCGTCGTGGAGTGGAACTGAAAAACCTCGATGGCATTTCCGATATTTCACCCAAATTTATTTTACTTTCTATTTTCTCGTGAATAGGCGGTGTGCATAAATCCTATCGCCCATGCCTCGTGCAACCTCTGGAACCTTATGGAATCTTCGTTCCCTTTGGGTCAACAAGTTCAATCCTAGCCGTTCCTATCACCATCGCACGTTTTCAAAAAGGTCACTCCCATTTTCTAATGGTACGCCTCGAGCAGGTAATCGTAGCCCCATGCAAAAGATTTTCCATCAAGTGGACTTTAGTGAGCCACGTGTCGAGCCAAATCATTGTTGGAGTGTTTTCATGCTATTTACCATTTCCATTAGTTATTATTTTCAGTATTTTTTCAATCTAAAAACCCTTACTTGCCTAACCAAAAGAAACCCTACTTCTCGTGCGTCTCTCGCGGGTTTTGAAACAAAATATAAACACGTAGAAATCGAATTTGTCGGTGAATTTAATTTCAAAATTGGGGATTCCATTGGGGGTTTTAAATCGTCTGGGTCGGATTCAAACCCTAATTCATGTTTCGTGATCGTGATCGCCG
>Ga0099823_1001123_pt1 | contig 21053 bp, 9 predicted proteins | sample CowpearedBW_FD_76831 | JGI IMG/M metagenome (GOLD analysis project Ga0099823, IMG submission 76831) | Root nodule microbial communities of legume samples collected from California, USA - Cow pea red BW | ecosystem: Host-associated > Plants > Roots > Nodule | place: USA: California | collected...
TAAAATTTTAATGAATTTGGAGGAAAATAAGACTGAACTAAATTGTTGATTGTTTACAAAATAAAAATGAAATTATAAAGGGTTACTAAATTCTTGGGTTTGTTATGTGAAAAGTACATGATTGGTTTAGAATGATTTGGAAAAAAACATAAATGAAAAGTGATGTGGTCTATTTTAATGCAAAGACAATGAACTTAAGTAGAAAATTTATTAATCTATTTGAATAATTCAATTGAAATAACTAATTTATGTATATTTTTTATTAAAAAATTAGTTGAGAAACAAAAATATTTTAAAAAAAAATGTTTAATGATGTTTTAAGTCTTGATAAATTTTAAAATTTTTAATTGACTCTCTAATACATTTATATAGTAATAAATCTAAATATTTAGATTAAATCTCGTCGCTTTTAACCTCTTTACTAACTTAGGCGTGTGATTATCAAATGGTTGACGTGGTTATTACCTTTTGACGTCACCTCATTCAATTGTATCAAATGTAATTTTATTATTTAAAAGTTTTACAAATTATAATTTTATAGTTTATGATTTTATAATTTTAAAATTTTATAAATATGACAATACGACGATACGAGAATATAACGATATGATCACATAACAATATGAGGATACAACGAGAAAACAATATAACAATATAATAATATGACAATATAACGATAAGACGATATGACGATATAACGATAAGACGATATGACGATATGACAATATAACAATATGATGATATGAAGATATGACGATATAATAATATGATAATATAACCATAACACGATATAACAATAAGGCGATATAGGATACGATGATATAATGATATGACAATATAACAATAACACGATATAATGATATAACAATATAACAACATGACAATATAACAATATGAAGATATAACGATATGATGATATAACGTTATGAGAATATGATAATATGACGATATGACGATATAACAATATAGTGATATAACAATATGACAATATAATAATATGATGGATATAAATTTATCAAGGACTTAAAATATAATTAAGCCTTAAAAATATTAATAATTTAATAACATTAATAATTAATTTTCAATATTAATTATAAAAAAATTATAGAAAAGCCGATAAATGAAGTTATTTTGAAATAAAAAAATCAAATATTAGACAAAGAATAAACTAATAATTTGCCAAATAATTTCCATATATCTACTCTTCCTTCTCATTTCATTTTTTTTTTTAATTTTTTTTTCTACAAATGATCACAAATCACTTAAACCAATTACACACAATTCTGTTTCCTATACAAGTGTTCACAAACAATATTCATTAAAGAATAACATATACTGAACAATATATACAAGAACAATGTAATTGGTTGACTCAACCTGACTATATTTTATTGTCTCATAAAATAATTATAGTTTAGTTTGTGGATAAATTAACTAAGATCGTAATAAGTCATCAATTTACAACTCATCATTCAAAGCAATTGAACAAATATAATAAAAATAAAATAAAAACACATATATTTAACCATGCTTAAAAAAAAGTGAAATCAACCTATTTTAAATGTACAATAATAACTAAATAAAATAAATTAAGAAAACAAAATATCTTTAACATGTTGATTCGTAAATATAAAATGAGTTAAGCTGGAATTTGAATTCTTTCTTGATTTTTTTTGTGTTATTCTTTTATTGTGTTTTCATAATATACTGATTATCACTAATTTTGATGTTTTAAAATATATTAAAAAATTATTTAAAATACTAACACAATATATTTTTAATACTTAGCAGAAGACAGCACTAAAAAGACCAATAAAAAAATCTAAACTTGTTAAGCTGAATTACATAATTTCTTACTCATTAATTTAATTCATAGTTAATTAACCCTCATAACTCAGTTTGACTCGGTCATCGAGTGTATTAGAATGGAAGGGAAGTGGAATTGTAATGATCGCTTAAATATTTGTGGGATTGAGAAAAGAAAGTAGAAAGAAAAAGAAAGGAAACCGTAGCGAAAATGACCATGTCAGTGTGCGTTGAATTCGAAGCCAAAATGATAGGTTAACGATGCATATTCACATTCACATTACAAAGCAAATTCTGGTAAAGAAAATGTTTCCTTTGTGTAAACAAAATCCTAGTCCTACCATCATATTATAAATGTTTTTATTGTTGGACACAGTTATGTTCTCTATAAAAAATGTGCGATCTTAAAAAATATCAATTAGCTTATGTTTTTGCAGCTACTTATATTCGCACTGTGAGATATGAATCTGATAAAAGGTTCCAAGTGGCAAAATTTTAGTCAAACAAACACTGCGGGAGGTGAACTATACAGTCAGAACTGTGTAGTTTTCTTTACAAAAGTCTTTGTCTTTTTACCGTTTATGTTTATATGTGTCACACTATTCAAAGGTTAGGTATTCATACAAACCATTAATAGAAATTAGTAATAAGAAAATGTACATAATTTTCATATAAAACTAAATTACATATCTTTAATAATAATAATCATTTTGAGTCGTTATGAATTGATATTTCCTAATTTCTAAAATTTATATATAAGAAAAAAATCAGCGATAAATATGCTAGATATACTTATTTCATCCTTGTGGGAATTATATATTTTTTAAAATTTCTATTTCATTCGAGAATCCGTATAGAAGTAAAAAAAAATGTGAACAATAAAAGATCTTAAAGTAGAGTATATAATGTATTTTCGAATAAAAGATTTATTTAGGAATTCTTTTATTGAAATCAGATAAACAAATATTTAATCACGAGAAAACATTCACAATCATTCTCTAAAATGTGTAATTGATCAAATAAAATTTTGGCTATTTATCAATGTTATGATTAACTTCTATAAGTAAGGATTTTGAAAATCCAATCAAATACGATTGAGATTTTCTTTCATGGCTAAATATTCAAGGGAAAAATACGGTTTTGGTATCTGAAATTTGACACAAAATTTAAATTGATCATTGGTCATGTATTTTCAAAATTAGTGGTATTGGTTCTATTTTTGGATGGCATTAAAAAAAAATTGCATGACAAAAGATGTTCCACTTCACTAGGAAAGGGTTTGACACGAGTGGTGACCTGATTTTGACACATGTTTTTTTTAATTAAATTTCTTTCCCCTAAACTGATACCAAAACGCTTGTTTTACCCTTTGGGTGTTTTTTTTTTTTACTTAGTGAATGTAACCAATATGGACACAACATTAGAGGTTGCAAAACTGCAAAAACCAACAAGGTAAAAAATGTGTACTATGTACATTATATTTAAAGTTTAATTACAAATATTTAACCTAATAAATACATATTAATGATAGAGGAAAGACCAGAAAAACAAGAACAATGCTGGAAGTGAATGTGCATCTAAAATGACAAGGAAAACCATGTTCAAATCTACGACCCGAGCACATCACACACATCAACTAGTAGGGAAGGAAAGAGATCTAAGAAAGTAGGAGCAACCACAACAGTTTTAATAGACTCTCAAGCCAGTTCCAACAACCCACCTAGACAACCCATGTGACTTATTTTGAGATCTGTGTTATTTTGTTATTGTCAATGATAGTGGACCTAATTTTATTTGTAACTTTGGGGAGTTGTGTTTCGGGACCTATGTTATTATGTTGTAGCTAACTTTGAATAAGCTTTTGTGTAAACTTTTTATGGGACAAACATGACCAACTTGTTTGGACCATTTCTTATCTTTATGACTAAATCAAATATAACGTAATATCTTCTTTATGATGTTGCTGTGAATTATAAAATATCTTGTTTATGTTCTTTGAGTGTTTGTGTTGTATTAGTATGATGAATGAGATTTACCACAAAGGTACTAACATAGAGGTCAAATTTTAAAACATATACGTTATTTATTCATGATAACAGAAAGACCACTTATATCTGAAACCAATCACACACTGACTGAAAACAACTAAAACTTACACAAAAAGACTAATAATACTGAAACTTACACCACAAAGACTGGTTACAACTGACTTTAACAACACACAATATTTCATAACGTTCATTAGGCACTGCCCACGAAGTAAATACCACTTACAATTGATCTTCATGACAAATAAAACACAAAACATAACAATAAACACCCATGATACTAGGAAAAACCACATCTTAATTTGACTCATTTTTCTCCTTTCCATCAACTTCTTCTTCAACTTAGCATTCTTCTGGAGTACTTTTACAACCATTCTTTCATTAACACAAACACTTTCCTCTTCTTTTTGTAAGTGGTGAAAGAAGTAATTACCCAATAAGGGGGGAGGGTTGAATTGGCCTTTTCAACAACTTTAGTTCCTTTTAAACTTGTAAAAATATCTTTGATTGAATCAGAATACCAAAGAAGTCATAATGGAATTACTATTGAACCATGCACTTTCAATCTATTGAAAACAAAGTTAACAAATTGATTTCATTAAACAAATAGTCAACCAAACAAATCAGTATTTTCAACAATTTAAAATATAAAAACAGTCAATTAAAATATTGGAAAATTCTGCAGAAATATGAATTTGATGATTAACTTAGAAACAATTTTTGAAACTTATCAAGATTAATTCCAATCAACAGTACAAATGGAAACATAGTCTCAGATTACGTTAAATCACTCAAGAACTTTTAAAAGATTATTAAAATCAGATTTCTTAAACTTTTATATTAAAAACCAAGAGAGGAGAAAGAGATACAAACTCAAGCACACAAAATTTTATATTGGTTCACTCAAAACTGAGTTATATCCAGCTTATTAAGGTAACTTGAGCCTGACTTGCATTACTTCAAAAGATTTACACAATCCACAAGATTACACTTTCAAAATATTCAAAAACAAACACCAAGACTCTTAGATCCCACAAGAGTCTCAACACAGTACAACAAGATCTCACTTGTAGACTTGGAAAACCACCAGACAACACCCAAAAACCTGATAAAGATCAAACCTACGAATAGCTTATAGTTCAAATAAAATCGTAACCTATATAATCTAGGTGTCTAGGTATAGATTACGGTTCACTACATGAATTGTAGTCTATAATTAGACACCCAAAGTATATGTTATAGTTTTATGGTGAATTGTAACCTATATAGCCCTTAAATAAGGTTAATTTCAGTATTTTGTACTTGACCCATTCATAATATTGTCGCCTATCTTGTCATTATGAGTCATTTTTAGGTTTTTTGGTTTTGTTCTCTTCCTTCAGTGCGTTTAGGTTCGTGAAACTTATTTTTCCTTCCTTTGGATGTGTTAAGGTTCATGAAACTCGTTTTTTCCTCGTATGAGTATACCACGAGAGTTTATGAAAAATATGAAAAATGATACTATGATTCTCATTTTTTTACTTTCATCTTTACTTCCTGACAGGGTCATTAATTTGTTCAAAAATAAAGACAGTGGTATATTAATCAATGATTCACACTAAACCACGTCAATAAATAAAGGATGAAAATATAAAAATAATTAGAATCATAACATCATTTTCTAAACTATATATGCAGGAGTATGATTGTAAATCACAATTTTAAGTTGTCTTCTTATTTTTACTACACTTTAACATATTTGTAGTGTAGCATAAAAACATATCTCCTCACTTCACTGATTATTAATTTTAGGTTAATAAAACCGTTGTATATTTATTGTTAGTTAAAAAGAAGAATTTAAATAAATATTGACTTGACCCACTCTGACTAAACATTTCTCTTTTGTTTCTTACTTACACCCTGTGCTCTGCTGCATCTTCCTTCATGTTTCTTCCATCACGCATCTCTCTCCGCCCATTCCTCAGAAAGTGCCAACCCTTTTCTTTCACCAATTACTTTCCTCCATCATGCAATGGAACTATTAACTCCAACAAATAAATATATATCAATGTTCAAACATCTTTCTTATTATTCTCTTATTTTTTCGTACCCAAGGACACATGGTGAAAGAGGAAACGATGCTGCTTTTTTCTGCACTGTCACGCATCCACTGCCCAATTCAGAAACAAATAATGGGACTCACGTTCCCTTCACTCCCTGTCAATCATTGATTCGGAGTTGCAACATCATTAACTATTCAAATTATTACTATTATTTTTCAGAAACAAATGTTTTTGATTTTTCAAGAATCGAAAAGGCCCGACCATACCCCACCCTCTCAGACACTTGCACATGTTTAACGAGCCTTAGTGCCATAACCAAAGTACCAAAACTCAAAAGCCTAAAAATAAAAAACAAACGCACTGCCTCAAATCCTCTCCTCCTTCCCACTTTCTTTCTTGTCACTGCTTCAACTTCGTGTTACATTATGTTAACTTACCATATACCCATAGGCTTATAATTTTTCCCAAACATACACAACCCATTATGGGGACAATTTTTTTATGTGCAATCAATTCCACCCATCTTTTAAAGCGCCTCTCTTTCTCTCCCACCAAAAAGGGGGAAAAAAATTCCTTGCATGAGAAACCGAATTTGGCTGAAGAGATGGGGTGGATTAGTGTTCGGATTAGACATCTCTCTACTCGCTAAAACAACACCCTCTATTTCACCTCACATTTACATCAACTTTTTCTAAAGCGCAATGCTTTCCACCTGTATCCAGAATCTACGATCTTCTTCTGATGTTAACATGTATTTCACATATACATATATAAAAAAGATAAAATTTTAATTATTGGGTTTGGGTAAATTCATGAGATAATACTAAATAGACTGAGGAAAAAATGACTAGGGACAATAGAAAACAGGTTTCTGAGAAATGGGCAGAGAGAACATTGGTGTGTGTACTGAGCAGTAGTTTATGTTTTGTTCCAAGAAACACGAAAAGAGAGAGAGGGCCAACTACTGGTTATTTTTTTACATTATCGGCACTCTTTTTAAGAACTCTAAACAAAGGTAAACTTGTGGTTTTGAACGCCCACAAGTTGATCACACAATCAGGATGCTGAGGTAGTAAGATACAGCTGCAAAATCCCACCTTTAAATTTTTGTGCCGCAATTGGCTACAAATTCATCTCTCTCCTCCTTAATTGGGCTGCACCAATTTTAAATGAGATTCGAATTTATGAATTTATTTCTCATATCTTACTTTATTCTTCAACAACTCAAATATTAAATAGCACTAAATGGTTTTACATGTAGTTACACTGTTCGATGCGGGGACTCGCAGATAAAAAAGATAAAAAGGAAAAGAAGTTTTATTGTTTTTGAAAACATAGGGCTTAAGAGATAAGGCAAGAAGGGGGTTTGGGGAAGGGTTAAGTTATGTGGAGTTTTGTCCCTTACCACCCCCACCCACTTGCAGAAGGGGCCACATTGTTGTACCTACCAAACAAACAAACAACTCCTTCACTTCTTCTTTCTCTTTCTATCTTCCTTCTTTCTAGTCATGATCTTGACTCAAGTCTTCTTGCAACCCTTAATCCCTTATCCTCAACCGCACTAACCCCAATTTTTTCCACTATCAACCCCAAACCCTCCATCAATGCAACCTATTAATACCTACCTCAATTATTTAACCCCCCAAACCCAAAACCCAAAACTTCACTCTCTCTTTCTCTCACACTCTTATTCTTTCAATTCAACACCTTTCTTAACAAGAGATACACACACTCTCACACAAATGACGCGCATACTCAGAATTCTCAAATCTGCCGACAACGCCTCCGCGATGACAGCGGCGGCTCCGCCGCCGGAGGCGGTGGCCCTGGAGTCTGATTTCGTGGTGATTCTGGCGGCGCTTCTGTGCGCTTTAATCTGCGTGGTGGGACTAGTGGCCGTGGCGCGGTGCGCGTGGCTCCGGCGAGGGCCAGGAGGAGGAAACTCGCCGCGGCAGGCGGTGGTGAACAAGGGTCTGAAGAAAAAGGTGCTGCAGTCGCTGCCGAGGTTTGCGTACGTGGACAGCAACCCGAGCAAGTGGGTGGCGACGTCGGAATGCGCGATTTGCCTCGGTGATTTCGCCGCCGGCGACGAGATTCGGGTTCTGCCGCAGTGCGGCCACGGCTTCCACGTGTCCTGCATCGACAGGTGGCTCGGGTCCCACTCCTCCTGCCCTTCCTGCCGCCAGGTCCTCGCCGTCGCCAGGTGTCAGAAGTGCGGCCGCTTTCCGGCCACCGCCTCAAGAAGCGGCGCCAGCGAGCCCGAATTGAAGTCTAGAGAAGACAGCAATGCTGCTTCGATAAGTAATTGCAATAATAACAACGGTGATGGCGGTGGAAGTGGTAATCACGCGAATCATCACCATAGCCATCACTCGAACAGTGGGTTCTTGCCCTGAACATAGTTTTTGTATTTATTAGTTTTTCTTTTTACTTTTGTACCTTTTAATCCCTTCAAGTTAGTGGATCAAAGAGATCGGAATTCTGGCAATTTTTTTCTCTTCTTCTTCTGTATCTTGCACAGATTAGATTGGCGCGTAAGATAACCATGTGAGTGAGACACTGATGTAATTAACCTAATGGGAAAAAGTTGAAAGTGTGAAAGTGAAACACTGTTTTCTAAAATTAACATTGCATCACTCTTAGGTGGAACTTAGATTCTGTGTTGGTGTCTAAAGATCAGTCATTAGTACAGTATTTTGTTTTTATAATGTGATGGCATAAAAAACACTGTTTTTTTAATACCTATTTTAAACTATATTAAAAGACAGAAATGCAAGATTGTGTAAGAATGAAAAGTGAAAACCCTATCTTTTTAACATTGAAATGATTGGAGTTCAGTCTTTTTAATGATTTCAGATAACGGAGTTAAAAAAATGTGTAGGGAAAAAGATGGCTTTGCTTGTTGTTGAGTGTTCTTTTTTTGTGCCTTTTTTTTTATTTATCAGTTAGTGCCACATTTTTTTTTCTGAAAAGGATAAATCTAGTAGGGAAAGTTGGTTAAATTAAAGATTTTATCCAAAACTTACTATTCATCCTTTAATTTAGTGTTGTTTTATTGCTTTTTGGAAGGATTATTATCTTATCTAAGAATTTAATGCCCTAATTGTCATTAGTAAAAGCATTTACCAATTTTATACAACAAGAATATCTTTTTCCTAGAGTTGAATTTAGATATTTTTACTAAAGGAATCAAATTAGATTTTATGAATACTCACTATTCACGCTTTAATTGAGTGATATTTTTCAGAGTTAGATGAAGATATTTTTACCAAATGGGTATCAATTTATCCAATTCTATCTTTCGAGTGATTTTTATTTCTTTGGAAGGATTATCTTCCGTACAAGTTACAGTTATTACCCATGTGTAAGTTTTTTTTTTTACCTTTCTGGAGTTGAAAAAGTGAGAAACTTTTTGTTACAAAGTTTACCAATTTATAATTAATTGGTGTACGAAGAAATTGAATTAAATTGTCACAGTGAAGACACGATGGTGTTCATTTTGACAATGTCGAGAATGTTCGAGTTGCAATGGTGCGCACGGTAAGGCAAAGCATTGATTTTGTCGTTTTGACGAAGCAAAGTTGAAGGTACAAATACTGTAGATGTCATATCAATTAGACAATAATAATACGTTTTTAATATACAAAAAAAAAAACAGTGAAATTTAAACTTACGACTTTCAAATAAATTGTTTTAAAATTTTCATCATCATTATTCTGTTTTTAGTACTTAAAAAGTTATATTTTATTAAAATGAATACAAAGGTTATGAAATATTAGCATTATAATTTCAACGCAAAGATATTGATTTTACGGGTGCTACGTTTTAACACGATTTTTTACGTTGTTATGTTTTGCTTGTTTAGTACTGAGAAGGACGATTAATACTTCAATTTAAATTTAGAGATAAAAGCTTATGTAATTTTTAACTTTATTATATTATAATCTAGTTTGCAAAATAATTATAGTAGTGAAATAAAAAAGATCGTATAAATTATTTGTAATTGAAGTATGTGTGCGTACACACTTATGTGTGATTAACAATGAACAACACTTGTGTAGGTGTGATGGGTCACATAATCGATATGGAAATTCAATTTGACCTACTAATCCAATTTTATTGGATATCAATTTGGGTTTCAATTTTGAAATTAGATTTAATTATGAATTTAAATTATATTTTTAGTGATTTCAAATGAATTAGGTGTTATGTTTCCTTAATTAAAGTTGTATGGCATGTATTATTAATATTTTTTATCAATGAAACAATATTTTAAAGGACAATAATATTATTATTCTATTTTTTATTTTCTAACGTGACTTTGGATCATTAATTAATGTTCTACTATCTTTTAATTTGAAAGAATTAATAGTCCATACTAAGTTACCTAAGGAAATAAAAAATTAGAGTAAAGAAATAAGAGTCAAAGTATAATTTTCTTATTTTAAATTGCATTTTCGTATACAAAAATTAGAGATGTAAAAATGGGTTGAAATTCGCAAATCAATTCAGTCCATCACGGGTTTGAATTGAAATTTTTTTACAAATTTCAGTGCAGATTAATTTTTTATGTGGTCCACTTAGAATCCAATTCACTCGAATAGAACCTGTGGTGAGCCGAGTTGATACAAATTAAGGGTCATATAAGTGTTTTTTTATTATGTTAGATTTTGCATTTGGATCACGCTAACTTGTTCTTTTAGTCAAGCCAACATATTGGTAATTTGTATTTTTGTGATTTTAGTTTACATTTGGAGTTTAACATCCTTATGGATTGTATTATTATGTTGAGTTTTCCATTTGGTCAAGTTAGGTTGTTTTTTTAGCCAACATATTGGTTATTTGTATTTTTGTGATTTTAGTTTGTATTTGGAGTTTAACATCCTTTTGAGATTATATTAAAGCTTATTTATATTTTAATCAGAATTATAATTTAATTTTTTTTACACATAAAAAAAATTCTTTTAATTAAGTAAATTTACTTATTTAACCAACTAATGAGTTGAACCAAATTTAAATTTTGTTGACCCACAGGTAAGTGAACCAAATTAGATTAATTTACTGATTAAACAATATATAATCAATGAATCGAACGAAACCATGCCAGATTATTTGACAATTCTAACAAAATCTCATAGCAAACTGACATCAGCACAATTTCGACCAATAATGAAGAAACGTGTGTCGCAATAAACCGTATAAATTTGTCATAAAACTTGGTATTTATTTACATATTTTTGGAAAAGTATGTGTTATGGTGTGATCTAAAGGTGAGTGTAATTAATGAAACAATAGTTGATATTTTGGGTGTTGAAAAGTGACGTGAATATAGCATTTAAATCAATCCCGTCTGAAGAGTAATTAGAATGGTGAGTGAAGAACTTCAGAAACAAGTTATGAAAAGGAAAGCTCGTATATCTCATCTCATCCCAAACAACACCATTTTCTCTTCTCTTCTCTTCTCTTCTCAACACTCCATTATTCTATTCTCTGTCTCCATGCATGTGTCTCTCTTCCCTTTGTTTTGTTACACATGAAAACCCTCACACTCTTTTCCCTTTTTGTTGGCTACGAACCATTACCTAGTAACGGTCACATAGCAAAATCAATGGTATTAATGATTTTGGTGACCTTCCTCATTTTCCACTATCTCGGATCTCCATTTTTAACACCAAAAGGAACAAGAAATCACACACTTTCATTCATGGATGGCGGCAAAATAAATATACATACATGTAAAGGGAAGATAAGACAAAAGGGTGACATAAAGGTGTTATTTTTATTTTATTTGATGGGCTTCAAACAAAGTAAAGTGAGATGCCCTTTCCCAACAACATGCTCCTCTTCCGCATCCATTGATGCCATCTTCCACTTTTTTTTTTCAATTTTTATTTTGGTGGGCCATGTGTGACTCCTTACTGGGCCCACACACTCTTTTTCTTCCTAGGTTATCCTCTCCTCTCTTCTCCTCGCCCATTCACACCTCACCACAAATGCTCAAAGTCACCAAAACATGAAAAAGCATACCCAACTCAATCTCGCCTTAATCCTCCAGATTTGAAAGCACAAAGCTCCCTAGATATTACACCGTTAGCTTTATTCAGTAGATGTATCCAGAAGAGTCTATGTCTAACTTCAAAGTTCGGATTTTAATGAGTCCAATAATACGAATCCATTTATATAACTCAGAAGTCTTACACTAATCAAAGATAAAATTAAAATTAATTTATAGGATATATAAGTGAATATAATCTCATCTTATAAATGAGTTGTAGGATTAAGTTAGATGTAAAGTTTACAGTCATGAGTTAAAGTTTATTAGTTAAAGTTTATTATGACATTTTACCAACTATTTTGTTTCTTTCCAACCATTCATTGATGTCTAGTCCTGTATTTGAGATGTATATGTCTTTCTATAAAGAGGTGTGTTGAAAATTTCATATTGATTAGAAATAAGATTAATTTATAATATATTTATATATATAAGTGAATGTTGAAAGTTTTATATCGATTAGAGATAAGACAATTTCATAATATAAATAAAAGTGCAAACTTCACTTTACAAATTGATTTTCTTTGATTTTGAGAGGTTAATTAAATTTAAAATTTACTTTTTAAGATAATATTAGAGCTAGTGTTCAATCATTCAACAATATACGACAAGATTTTGATACGACAAGATTTTGAGATTATTTTGAAGTAAAAATTTGAGTGAAGGTGATTTATGAGAAGATGACATCTCTGTGGGCAACTTGTATTGCATTGGTAAAAGGTAGTGCTACCTACCTTTTCTCCTGCGGCTGCCTAAACAAAGTGCGTCAAAATTTTCAAACTGCCTTATCCCTTTTAAGTGTTTAACATGACTCGTACCTAAAATTGTGGATCATTGGCATCGTGCCACTGCACTTTCAACAATATACCCGAGTACTTCCATGCATGCTCCTACAGACTCTTCTTCCCTGTTTTCTTTTTAAAAATTAACTTTTTCAGAAACTTAGACCACTTCATTTTACAAAAGCCGAAACCCTAGCTAGGTTAAACACGTGTTAACCAACTTTCTCATCAATTAGATCCAGTGTGTTTCTCACTTTGTCCTACTTATAGTAAACACATACATTAACTATGTTCAGTACTACATTTGGTTCGGTGGTGCCCAGCAATAAAAGATTGGGATGTTTCTTTTCATCAGTTAAGTATCACTTTTTTTTTTTTTCTATTTCAAGTTTTTTAATGTTCTACAAAGAGTGATGATGACTCACTGTATGTCTAATTGTCGTTAATCTGACAAATTTTCGCACAGTGTATGATATTGATTAGTATAATAACGTGTCTAAAATGTAGAATATATAATTATTGTATCGGTCTATCAAGTTAGGTGAGTGTTGGGAAAAATGTCTGCCATCAGTGTGTTATTTACTTCTTCTTTTTTCTTCTCAAATATTTAAAGAGGATGCTAAACCAAAACGATTAATTCTAATTAATAAAAAATATATTTTTTAAAGTTTTGTAAGCTTTATTTTTTATTGAATAAATTTGACGGGTGGTAGTTTGGAATAATTTCAGTTGATAATAAAATATATGTTTATGGTCTCCTTCACCTTGATACTTATGATTTCATGGATCCACTAAACCAGCACGATAAAAATTGATTGTCCAAATCATATACCTAGACTCTTCTAGAGACAATTTGGAGCAAAAATAAGATAACCCCAAACTAACGCTTTCTACGTCATTGAGAAAAGCATGGTCCAATGAACAATAATTAATTAATATCTAACTATCTATGCCTATCTGTCCATCAAAATAATATCTAAAAACATCTGTAAAATGAAAAATATCTTCCTAGATATTAACCAGAAATAACTAGATTGTTATAGATATTTGTCTCTCATAATATACAGGGTTCTTTTGTCAATTAGCTTGATTCAATTTTTATTTTAATTAAACTAAAAATAAATAAATTAACATTTCAGTTTAAATATATTTTTTTTGTAACTTTTTCTATTGTGAAATTTTTAGAAAAAATTGAAAAATGTTAATTATTTTACAATGATTTTTTTTATAGTTATCATTATATACTATGGTTTTTTTTATAGTTATCGTTATATTCATAATTTCAACGTTTTATTATTAAATGTATAATATAAAGTTGCTATCAAGAGATAAATATATAACTATACAATAAAATAACCTTTAAAATAAATTTAATTTCATGAGATTTAATATTGGATTTGACTTCACTTCGTTTTAAAATAGATTGTTGCAATTGGAGGACCATTAATTTGGTCAAATATACCTCCATGCTTATAATAAAATGTCATAATTGTTTTTTTTTTCAAGTAGCTTTATAACTAATAATTTTAGTTTTTTAGGGCATTTATGAGTTATACAAAGTCATAAACTTAATACTTAGTTTTAGGTTTTATACGATTTCTCAGAAATTGTGCTTGTATAATATAAAATTTAAAGCTTTAGATCATGAAAATAAAAAATAGAAAATACCTATTTTTATCTTAGAAACATATATTGTTATCGACAATTAAATAAAAAATTTAGAGAATGAAATTTAAAAATAATATAATAAAAAATCAAAATAATAACCCCGATTTACAAACGTAATGAAGATATCTTAATTGTTCTCCGCTGCATGATCCTCTCTTCTAATTAATATTATTTTAATTAAAATAGTTAATATAAGAGATTTTATGATTTTTTTTAATTAAAATAACAAAACGTCATTTTTAGTTTTGATTTTATAAATATAAATAAAGTAAAACAGATTTTTTTAAATGTTAAGATTAAAACATTTATAAGATTTTTAAGGACCATATAACACTTCACAATATTTTAGATTTATTGAAATATTTTAGGATTAATTAGAATTGGGTGTGCAAACGGTTTGTCCGCTGAAGTTCACTATCTGAAAATAAATATGAAACATTTTTTAAATCTCACAATAAAGCATGTACATTTTAGATATTTTCAACACCCCATGAAAGTCTAGGAGAAAACAATGGGGTGCAAAAGGTAATTAATCAAGAAAATTTATGGAAAGTACTAAAACACAAACGGTGTTCAAGAAAGTACACAAAGCAGGCCACCCTATCCACCCTATCGCCTGTTGGGCCCTTTCCGTTGGTTAAATCCCCTTTCAGCGGCCCTATTATATTACTATATTTTTCTTAAAAAAATCACATAAACAAATAATGGATATTGAAAATTTTAGAAAAAAATATCAACCAAACTATGTTATCCATCGGTATGAATATATGAGTTAACTTTTATCATTTAATTATTGTTAAAACTCCTTCTACAAACTTACATGTTCAGGAAAAATCAAACCTCATCAAGTGAAATTCTTTGTTCATATGAAAATTGAACTGTGGATACTTATATCTGTCCTGTCTCATGAAAGTAAAATTATAATTTAAAGAAAAATAGAAAAAAAAAATAAAGGAGATACGTGAAGCAACTAATAGAAAGTAAAGTTTTTTTTTTCATATAATTTTATAAAATTGAACTAGGTTAAAGTTCACTTTATATTCTTTTCCTGCAGGTTTGAAATATATTTTTCAAGAAACATTGGATGTCCAGATATGGATTTCGAAGAATTTGGTCTATAATGTTCTGTTTTTGCCCTTAAAACTAGAGAAAAAATTTTATTGTGAAAGAATTTGTCAGTTCCAGTCAAGTTGGCTTGCAACGTTATGATCAATGCACTTCACTGTTTAACTGATCGTGATTGAAACTTACAATAATTATGAGTGCTGACTCACGTGATTAACACCTTAGACAATGATGTTGTCTCAACCAAAAGATTCAAGTTATAGCTATGGTGTCTCGTGTAGATTTTACTGATGGGTACTGACATTTAATTTCAAGAGTTTGTGTCGGTTAAGTTCCTGATATTTCAATGGGGATAGTGACTTCACTTTGGTTTCACCTATTGTTGCTTCTTGCAATGATTGAGAATTTGTTGACTAATTTAATTATAAACACCTAACGACAAAGAAAATAAGAAGGAAAATAGAAAACAAAAATTGTTCTATAATCTGCATTACAGGTTTTTGAAAAAACTCGATTTCATATGAAAACACACATAGGTTAAATGACTGGCCTCTTTTTATGGCTAAATATATGACAAATGGCAAATGCTAAGGAAAGAAAGGGTATAAAAGAATACTTTAAATATTAATCATAATATGTATAAATAAATATACATATAATACTCATCTTTTTCTCCCAAAAGCAAAAGAAGCGAAGTCGCTGCTGGCATATCCTAAAGCCAAATAATTCCAATTTTCAACTAAATCTTTTTCAATTCGTTTTAGAAGAAATCAAACCAACTGAACTTATAAACTTATGCTGCTGCTTCTTATGGTGATGATAATCATCTCAATCAGCTATTTGATTCCAATTTCTGCGGGATCAGTACCAGGCTTTGCACCAAGAGCAAAAAATTCAGTAATAACTTCTAAAGGCATGCCTTTTGTTTCAGGAACTTTCAGGTAGACAAATGTCCATGAAATGATGCAGCCAAGGACAAATAACCCAAAGACACCAGGGAGACCCAGAAGCTGGAGCAAGGTGGGGAATACTAAGGTCACAATCAAGGTACAAGCCCAGAATGTAAGAGAAGTCAGGGAAATGCAGATTCCACGAACACTTGTTGGGAAGATTTCAGCACATATGATGTTTGGTATAACGCCAAAGCCCATGCAGAAGACGCTTTCATAAACCACAACACTGATACAAGTGATTGCAGCATTGATCACAGAATTTACCTCAAAGAACTGCTTGATTATTAGTGCCAGGAGGCAAACTATCAAAATGGGTATTGTGTACAGCATGATTGACCTGCCATGAGAAAAATACATAAAGTTATTGTCACCATTTTTTTCTGCATTTCAGTTCATCTTTTGTTTTATGAGATAGATACTTATGCATAGACAAGTTCATGAGAGAATTGAACAATGTAGCAAAAAGAAGAATGCAGCGATTGTGACTGTAGAAATTGAACAATATTGCTGTGATTACAATGCTGTAATATGGCTACGGAAACACCTGAAACAGAGACAATATCAACATGAAACTTAAGCCAAGTCATAGATTAAACATACCTCCTGCCAGAAATATCCATGAGTCTTATTGCAAGAGCTATACAAGGAAGCATACAGAATGTGGTAATGATAGTTACAAGAAAAGAAGCAGATGCTGAACTAAGGCCCAAATTTGATAAAAGAGTTCCTATTTCTGCCTGCTCAAGAATCTGGGGAGCATAGTACAGAAACCCATTTATGCCAGCAGCCTGCAATGCATATTATATTTTCAGAATCACAAAAGAAGCCAAGGTGTATGTGCAGGTTTTCATACTAAATATCATCACTTCAACTAATTTGAAATTGCTAGGAAAATAACTCCTAGAAGCATTATGTACTTGCCATATAGCCATGAATTTTTGTCAAAATTGTTAGAAAGATGAAATGAGGAAAAGGAATGGAGAGAATGCTAATAGTGCAAACAACTAAAGTCTTGCTTAGTTTGAGAAAACGTTTTCTATTTCTATTTCCTGCTTTCAATATTATTTAGCAAAAGATTCAATAGTGAATTCATTTTGTTTATGTTTTCAAAAAGATTTGCAACACAAAATGATAGCAGGAAACTTTTTCTTAAGCTGAACTACTCCTAAGATCCTCAAGACATTATTGTGCAGACCAACTTCAAAGTAAGTGGATTTTGTATGTTAAACGACACAATATAGTCAAGTAAAGTAATACCACCACATCTCTAACTTATTTTACCTGTTGAAGAATTTGAAGTCCTATGCCAACAACTAATGCACGCTTGACTCCTGGTTCTAGCAGAGCTTTCCATTTTGAGCCTGTTGCCGCAACTTCTGGCAGATGCAACAAATCATGAGTTCCTAGAACTGACTGACTAACAAGAGCAGCAGCCTGATACGCTTCACCGCCATCTATTGGTATGTCATAGCCAGAAGTTGAAACAAATGATGAAGCATGCTGAGAGTGAGACACTGCACCAGGTTCTGCATGCAAATAAACCCTTTGGAGCCCTTCTCTTTTCCCACCCCCAGCACCATCAGCTGATTTATAAACCAATTGCCAACCTCCACCAATGTTTGTATTTTTAGGAGTTTCAACCGTGTTCCCATGAGCTAAACTACTGTTACTTCTCAGGCTGCTATTGCTCCTCATACCCAACATGTCCTTGGATCCATGAGCCCTTTCACCACCACCCCCTTGAAATGACATTAGTGGCGCATGCAGGTTGTCATTGGTACCAAAGGGAGAATCTGGATCTCCCATGCTAAAGATACTGTTGGCATTATGAATCAGCATGCTGCGTGAACCTCCACCCTCAGGGAGAGTACTCTCATGCAAACTTCCGAAGAGATTCACAATAGGATCCTTAAGACCAGTACTAGAGAGACCCCCAAAGCTTCCTTGCTGAGACAACATACTACGTGATATCAAGCTACCCTGTCCATTCACTGGTTGAGCAACCATTGTAACCCCTTCATTGGGACCATATAACTTTATATAATCTTTCCCTGCTTCCTGGTTAACAAGAATCTCACTAGCTGGGGCAACTACATACTCTTCTATGGAAGTGGCTTCACCCCCAGGGCTAAGACCCTCAGCCAGCAACGCCAATTCCCCTACACACCAAAGTTAAGTCCTAATCGATACAAAAAAAGAGGATGATTCAGTTCAGAAAAGAAAAAACTAATGCTAAAAGTTCAGTGTCACCTGAAACATCATCAGTGCCGCGAAGCCTTTTCAGAACTTTTTCAGCCTCAAGTAGCCGGCCTTTGCTCACAAGCCATCTTGGAGACTCGGGCAGGTAAAAGACAGTGAGTAAAAAGTAGGCAACAGCAGGAATTGAAATAACTCCAAGCATGAGTCTCCAACTTGGTGAGTCGGTCAAGGACATTGAGAACACCATAATGTAAGCCAAAAACATTCCACCAGAACAAGCAAACTGAGTAAAAGTGTTCAATTGGCCTCTGATATCGGCCGGTGCTACCTCAGATATGTACAGAGGATTAAGAGTAACAGCCAGAGCAATGGCCACCCCATCCACTATCCTCGCTACCAGAATAACAGTAACATTAGGAGCGAAAAACATTACCAGACCACTCAGGAAATACATTATAGAAGAGGTTATCAGCATAGGACGTCTTCCAACCATATCGGACACTGCCCCAGAGAATATTGTCACAATGGTTCCGGTTATAAACGACATGGACACAATTAGCCCTTCAATTGTCGCATCCACAACGAACTCCTTCTTGATGTAGGTCATACCAGCTGCAAAAGAGTACCAACATGTTTGTTCAATTTAAGTAATGAGATCTAACACACCCTTTCACAATTCCTCTTTCAGTATTTCAAAATTAGGGTAATCATTTTTAGCTCCATGCTCCCAAATCATAACACTAGGATAAAAACATTATTATCATAATCCATACATGGCATTGAGACTTTCAGCAAAAAACGCACATGCACTACTGAAAAATCACTATACACAACACAATCAGAGAGAAAGAAGAAATGCATAAAATATAGAGTGAAATACACACCTGCAACAGTTGAATTATCCCATCCCATCAGAAGATTCCCAAGTGTGGCCGCAAGTGCAACAATCACAACTTCCATCATTTTTAATCTCCTTGTCTGAGAAAACAAAAAATCGAAAATCCAAACTCAAACACTTGAACTCAAACTGAAAGCTTTGTAGTCACTTTTTTCAGATCTTCATTCAGAATGTGAAAATTCAGTGGTGATTGACACCGAGTGTTTTAAATAGCGGAGTTCAAAGAATGGGACTGCACACGTTGGACAGTTGGTTTTGGATGAGTACCGTTTCCATCAACCTGTCGGGAACAGCATATCTAATCTAACTAAGACTTAGCTGTACGAGGGAACCACTATTTTTATTGTTATACATATTCTTCCATTTTTCCTCATGATGCGCTTTGTTACCAAAATAACTAATATTTTATGAATTTTAAAATAATACTGTTCGTGTATCTCAAAAAAAAAAATCATTATTAATGATTTAAAAAATGTTATTTGATAATAGAAACATACATTTATAATATCTAACAGAGATAAACAAGAAACAAGAAACAAATATTTGCAATATCTTAAAAGACACGATCAACTATGAATTATTAATTATAAAGTCAAATAGAATGAAGAAACCAAAATTTTATATTATTCAACTTTGTGACAGGCACATTGGATCTTCTGCCATTGATGCACTATGGAGTAGCCACGATTGCATCTTCCACAACCCTAATTTGCATTTTAACTTATATATTTGTATCTCAAATATTATATTAGTCTTCTAATACACTTATATCATCTTTCTCATGTTTCAGATCCAAAATTAAGACTGTGTTTAGTTGAATAGAAAAATATTAAACAGAGTGGAAATAAAGAAAAAATAAGAGAAAAAAAATTGAATATATTTCTGTTTTAAAAGATGATATACCAGTCACTTATGAATTATTCATTGCTTCTCCCCCACGTTTTTGTAACGATTCATTATCGTGATGATTTGATGTGTTTTTGTTTAAATTATTAATTACGTGGTCATTTTGATTAAATTATTAATTATATGGCCGGTGAATTAAAGGATTTTATCTGGATTGTTTTTTCATTTTCTGAAAAAGACAGTTAACAAATGGAAGATACGTTGAAAGTTGAAAATTGATGAATCTGTTCAAACGGTAATATTAGCCAACCACGCGTCTCACAATTATATAAGAAAAATCAGCTAACTGTATAATCTGACAGAAATTTAGAAAATTTCAAAAGTAAGAAAAGAAAAAAAAACAGAACAGTGTGGATTTTGTTTTGTTTCCCGTTGAAGCATTATTTAAATGTCACGATAAGCACGTTTGGGATACGTATGGATCTTTATTTCCCGTTTGGCACTACATTTTTTTTTATTTAGTTGTTTTAGTCAAATTCTCAATCTGTCATAACTAAGTTGGAGTTTCAAACCCAACATTTCATTAAATTTAAGCAAAAAATTATATTTAGATTTTTTTAATCAGATAAAAAAAATATTAAAATATGCTTGTTAATTATAACTTTCCTGCCTAAAAATTACTTTTGATAAAAAA
>Ga0099823_1001124_pt1 | contig 21050 bp, 9 predicted proteins | sample CowpearedBW_FD_76831 | JGI IMG/M metagenome (GOLD analysis project Ga0099823, IMG submission 76831) | Root nodule microbial communities of legume samples collected from California, USA - Cow pea red BW | ecosystem: Host-associated > Plants > Roots > Nodule | place: USA: California | collected...
ATATATTATACAAGTCTATCAACACTAAAAAAAATATGAGTCATTACATACATTGATTAGGCAATTTTAGGAATACACATTGTACGACTTTGTCCATACACTTATTAGACGAGTCTAACAACACATCACTTAAGTTTATCCCTACACGAATTAGACAAATCTAACAATATATATTAAACAAACTCTTCCATATACAGATTAGAAAAGTCTAGCAATATTTGTTAGACAAGTCTGTTCATACACTAGTTAGACGAGTCTAACAATACATATTAGATGACTTTTTCGACCATAGGTTAGACGAGTCTATTAATACACATTACACGAGTATATCAATTCACCGATTAAAAGAGTCTTGCAATACACATTAGATGAATTTTTTCATACACTAATTAAACGAATCTAGCAATACACATTAGTCGAGTCTATCCATAAACTTATTAGACGAGTGTAAAAAAAAACATTCGATGAGTCATTTTGTATATTGATTAGTTGAGTCATTTCATACATTGATTAGACGAGTCTAGGAATACACATTAGACAACTTTGCCCATACATTGATTAGACAAGTCTACCAACACACATTAAACGAGTATGTCCTTACATTAAATATAGGAGTCTAGCAACACAAATTAGTCACATATGTTCATACACATATTAGAAGATACAACCAACTAGATGAGCCTATCTATACACAATTTAGACGAGTCTTGCGATACACATTAGACAAGTTTGTCCATACATTGAATATACGAGTTTAGCGATACACATTAGAAGAGTCTATCAATACACTAATTAGATGTATAGAACAAAAAATCATGAGATGAGTCACTCCATACATTGATTAGACAAGTCTAGGAATACACAAAAGATGACTTTGTTCATACATTGTTTAGCCAGGTCTTGCAAGACGCATTACACAAGTCTATCCATACACTGGTTAGACAAGTCTTGCAATATATATTAAATGGGTTTGTTCATGCATTGATTAGAATATTATACTAAAAAACTTTGGACGAGCCATTTCATGCATTGATTAGACAAGTTTAAGAATACACAGTAGATGACTTTCTCTATACACTTATTAGATGATCTAGTAACACACATTGGACAAGTATGTTCATACACTGATTAGACAAGTCTAGCAATATATATTAGACAAATTTATTCATACATAGATTGACAAGTCTATTTAATCAAGTTTGTTCATTCACTGATTATAAAGGTCTAGGAATACACATTTGATGATTGTCCATTGATGGGGGAAACTTGGCTTGAGATTTTATATCCATAAGGCTTGAACCTAAAAATCCCCAACATCACACAATATCAAGTTTTAAAAGAGTTAACCAATTGTGTGATATTGGTAGTTAGTGTTTGGGTTTTTGTATTTGGAAAATATTGATAGTAGTATATATTATATAGATTGAGTGGAGTTATTGTTATAAGTGGATTTCATCTCATCCTCTTCCACGACACCACTAATGATCTTGTCTATGTAATTAATCAAATCATTCACTGTCCTAAGAGTGCTCTTTAAATGTAACTCTAGCTCCATTCCTGGCCTCTAAAGCCTAAGATCATCAAATTTTAGTATGATTCCTCAATGATTGCTTGAATGAATCACCTGCATTAAGATCAAGACTCTATAACTAGCTAGGGTCTTAGATATATTCCTAGACTTAGTTGGACCATAACTTGGAACCATTTCTCACTCAATCCTAAGCCAATGAAATAAGATGAGTGATCAGTTCATCCAACAACAAGCACAAACTAATTCATAAACAAATTGAATGAAAGCATATATAAATATCCAAGAAGTAGAAGTACAAAGAATTAGAATTGATTACATCCAACCTCAACACAAGAGTGTTCAAACACTTATAAAATATTGCAATGCAATCCCAACAGTATCTAAACATAAGATTTACAATGAAAACATCTCTCTCGAGCCTCCGAAAATGTATTCCTACTCTACTATTACATATTTAAGTCTCCATTACTAAATGTGTCTCAACTCAATTCCACTCAGTGCCTAAAATGAGGATATGAGGTATGTATTTATAAATTGTCCAGGGCGGTGATCAATTCCAGCTTTGGCGTTTGAGCCATAAAGGTTTTATTCTAGATCTTTCCAAACCGTCTTTTTTAGGGCTTAGGCCGATCATTTTGGACTCAAGTTGTATAAATTACATTCCAAATCTTTCCAAAGGTGGCTGCTTGAGGTTTTATCCTCATGAAGGTTTCCTTAACCGACTTTGTGGCGCTCAACACCATTTCTACTACTTTAGCTGCATCAGTCAAGATTTTCTCATAATTGAATGATTTTAATCCAATTTCTCTATTTTCCACTTTAACTCTCTTATGATGCTTAAATCTACAAAACAAGCTAAATATGGGTGAATTAGCCAAAATCTAAATAAAATAAAAACAAGATAAGTGCTAAAATCATCTTAAAATTCACTTAATTTAGGCACTTATCATCTATGCACTAGTTAGACGAGTCTAACAATACATATTAGACGATATTGTCCATACATTGAATATGAGTCTAAGAATACATGTTAGACAAATTGTTCATTCATAGATTAGACGAGTCTTGCAATACATATTAAACAAGTCTATCCATACACTAATTAAATGAGTCTTTTGATACACATTATACAGGTTTGTCCTAACTAGGTTAGTCTTGTAGCACACATTGGACGATTTTGTTTATACATTGATCAAAAGAGTCTACAATACACATTTGATGAATCTATCCATACATTAATTAGACATGCTTACAAATACATACTAGACGAGTTTATTGATGTACTTATTAGACAAGTCTAGTAAAACACATTATACGAGTTTGTTTATGATGACTTGGGCTCGACCATAGGCTCAATCCAAGGCATAGTCACTAGAAGCTTTTTGAGAAGGATACAAGAAGAGATGGACCTTCAAAAGCACAATGTACTTCACAGTCATCAAATGTTATTTTCATGGACAAAGGAAGATGTCAAGATATGATGGGCTTGTCTTAGTCCATTAGAATAGATTTGAATTGGGCCAATTGTTTAGGCCATGTTTCAAAAAGAAATTGTAAAATTACTAGAAGTAGTTTGGAATCATAACTCACCTAGCTTTTGCAATTGGATCAATATAAGCTCAATTACAAAAGCCTAGGTCGAGTTTGCATCTAGCTTTAGGCATGCTTTGCATATTAAACACATGTTGTAAATGAGGGAGGCATGACCAAGCCAAGTGGCATGTGACATGAAATTCATGGATCTTAGACCTAGATCTAGATCTAGGCGCACATGTTTCACATTACATAGCTTCATTTGCATTCCTTTCCAAGTAGCATTTAGCTTGCATTTGGGAGCTTGCTTTCTACTATAAATGAAGGCCTCCCCCCTCTTGTAAGACACTCTTGAATATGAAATGTTATGTTGTTGAGATTACTCCACAAACATTCTTTGAGAGTCACCTAGCTAAAACATTCTTTTAGAATCTCCTTTATCCTTCCTTCTTTAAAGTTTCCCATCACCACTCAATCCACCACCACCTAAGCTTCTAAATTTCATTTGCTTTCCTCATTCCAGCCAACATGTCCAAGGAGACTCATTAAATGGTATCTAGAGCCAGCTTGAATCATTTGTCTCGATTTAAGCTAAGTTGCTCGATCCTTTCATCATTTTTGTGTTGTTTCTGCCATGTTTTTGCGTGTCTTGCTTAATTCCACTGTTTAAATTCTGTTTACATGCTTGTTTGATGATTCAAATTCATTTTCTCCTTGAATCATTCAGTGCATTTCATTAGGATTTCCAATCTGTTTTAAGTGCAATGTTTTATGTTTTTATTTGAGTTTTCACTCATTTTAATTGGTGAAATCATGTTTGATTGAGTTTAATTTTCATTTGAGCATCATATCCTTGTTGTCTTAAGTTATGTGCTTCCTTTCATGTCAAGTTTCATGATTTTTACGGTTTGATTTTGCTTTTATGGATTGAATGTTGGCAACAATGCAAAATGCTAGAAGAATCACTATTTTCTGAAAATGCAATATGTTCTTAATGCAATTGCAAGACATTTTCACCGATTGGTTGAGCTTTGAATTGTCTTATATGTTCTTTAATGAATCAGGCTTGATACTAGATCATTATCAATTTGCTATTTTGTTTCAGTTGTTAAATCTGTTCCAGTAATCTGTATATATTGCACACTTACTATTTTTGATTTATCACAATTAATTGGCAAGTGAAAAGTCATATTTGTTTTGAGCATAATTAGATAAGACCGTCATGATAATCATAAAAAAATCATTGAAAAAGGTTGAGAAATGAAAAAAAAAGAAGAAAAATAGTTGAAGTGAATGCTTATTTTCACGTTTTCCTAACAGGCAGTAATGTGATAAATCATAGTTAAGTACATTTAGAGGCTATTTTAGTCCAATTTGAATTGGCCATAACAAAGGTGGATTACTTCACTTGTTTTGGGTCCAAATTTGAGATTAAGACAAGCATTCTTTGTAGTTTATTCAAGTTTGCTTTCTGTTTTAATTTTGTCACTCTATTCTAGTGTCATTCATAGGTTTCTTTTGTCATGCTAGCCTTGTTAATTGCCTTTCATTTTTTGCTTGTCAATTGTTGGATATTATTTTCGTCTTATCTCAAATATAATCTCTTTGATTTTAGATTTTCTTATGTTTAAGCATTATATTACTTTATTTTCTTGGCTACTCTTTGGTGTGCATTGAATTGTGGTGTACAAAGAACTCTTCCAAGGTGATCCAATCTTGAGAGATAGAATATTGGAGGGTGGAGGTTCAATTGAAGCTCCAAGCCAAGGAAATTTCAAGGAAGCTTACCATAAGCTAAAATGGGAGAGAAAAGTGAGCGTGAAACACCAAGAAACAAGAAGGCCTTTGCACCAATATTCTTAGCTTGTAACACTTGTTCTTTCATTTCTTTCTTTGTAAAAGGCCTTTGCACCAATTGTCTTGGAAGAGCCTTTGATGTTCTTCCATCTTTTGGCTTACAAACTTGTTAGTAATTGGTGTAGATGGTGAGTGTGTCTTACTAGCCAAAGCTACAAGCGTCGCCTTTAGGAATTCAACTAGTTGTAATTTAATTTTCATGTTTTAGTGGCTTGGTTTAAAATTTACAAATTCTAAAACCTTGCTAATTTAGGAGTATGATTTAGTGTGGTAATTATTTTTTTCTGTATGCTTTCTTTGAAAAATATCTCTTAAGTTTAAGAGCACATCTTTTTGTGAAAGTAGCAAAGCAAGTATCAAGGTAAACTATGACTAGGCAAGACTTGGTACTTAAGTAGTCCTTTGTGACTCACCTCTCTTACTTTGGAGTGAACTTATGAAACACTAGTAACTTTCACTCTAAGAGAACTATTAAAATTACAAGATGATGAAAAGACGTGCTTTTAAACATAGTGATAATGGTTCTGAAAATAAATGAAATGTACCACCACAATATGTTGAGGAATTTAGAGAATTTAAAATAAGAGTGGAACAAAAGGATGAGGAAAGGGACGCCAAAATGAGATGCATAGAATAATCCTTTCTAGTATTAACTAAGAGAGTGCAAAGGATGCCAAGCAATCATAGGGTAATGTTGCCCCTAGATCATTGGTCTATGAGTATTATTTGCGTGTTTGTGTTTGAATAACAAAATTGTATTTTTGATGATGTCCTTGAACAGAGGAAAATGGACCATGCCATGCATATCATCCTATTTTTAGGTTAGAAATCAAGCTAGATTAGAATTAGGCCATATTGGATCTTTTTAACCTGAGCATACTCTATTATGAATCTATTTGGTGCGAAAATTTTGAAAGGTAGCTGAAAAACTAAACTATTAATCAGTTAGGTAAATAATCTAATTGATTAGAAACCTAATCATATAGAAAAGTAATTGAATCGATTATAATTCTTGACACAACTTTTTAAACATAAAATTTGCTTTCTGTCATGACGTTTTTTTTAGAGATTTTGAATTTTGGAAAAATATTTGAAAGAAGGAATTATTGGAGCATAGTGCAAAAACCAGTTGAAGCTAGTTGAAGTTTATCAAGGTACCTCAAGATTGGAATAAAAAACATGGATCTTGGCTTGGCAAGATGAAGAAAACTAGAATTGAACAAGGTGTATTCAATATGATTATTAAGTTGTGATTTATGTATACTGTTGTGTGTTTAAATTTACTGTGAAAGTGACTGTGTGATGCAAGTGTGTGTATAGCCTTGCTTAAAGTGTTCTTTCCTTGTCTTAGAGTTAATATTTTCTAAGTGGTTTTGAAAATCTTGTAAACCTTTGAGATATAGTGAAATAGATCTCTAGTTGTGGTTTCATAGAGGAAACCAGATGTAGATTCCAAGGAATCAAACTTGTATAAATCTTTTATGTGTGCTTTATCATTTCTCCTATCAATTTTTTTTCATGGTATAAACAGTCTAGCCATTAAGCATACAATCACGTTGTTTCAATTGCTTTAACAAGAAGAGTTTTGTGAAAATAGTTTCGAAAAGACTAAAATTGGGTAAAGATTGTCAAAACCAATTCACACCCCCTGTCTTGGTTGTGAAAGATTGGCCTATCTGTTTTAACGGGAAAGAGAGAGTAGAGGTGGAGAGACTTTCTCAAATCAAGAGTTAGGGGTAGAAAAATATTAGCAATAACTTTCTCACATTAGGAGACAAAGAAAGGAGCATACCCTAAAGAAGTTAAGGTGGACTTACCTTACTTCTATGGCAATGATAATATTGAGGCCTGTTTGGATTTGGAAATGAAGGTGGAACAATTATTTGCTTGCCACCAAATCCATGAATAAAGGAAGGTGCCTCTGGCTACCCTAAGCTTTCAAGGGTATGTAAAGTATTGGTGGATCTCTTTGATCCAAGATAGAATGCGTCATAATGATCTTGCCATTGGATATTGGAATGATCTTGCCATTCCTTCCTATTAAAACAGGAAACTCATGGACAAATTCCAAATACTTCAATAGAGGTGTATGACTGTACAAGAATATAGGCAAATGATGGAATTGTTCAGGATAAGGGCGGGTATAGAGGAAAATGAGGATCTAACCATAGCTAGGTTCTGAAGTGGGTTAAGCTTTGACATAAGAGATAAAGTGGAGCTCTTACCTTATAGAGATTTGAATGACTTAGTTCAAATGTGTATAAAAGGTAGAGCAACAATTATTGAGGAAAACATCTTCCAAAAGAGATCAAGCTTCCTCCAACTCTTATGCTAAAAATGATTTCAAGAAAGAAAAAGATGAACCTCATAAGAGTGCCAAGGAACATGATAATGGCAAGGGTAAAGCATCTACACATACTCGCAACAGTGATATTAAATGTTTCAAGTGCTTGGGTAGAGGTCACATAGTTGCTCAATGTCCCACCTAAAGGACCACTATCTTGAGGGGCATTGATCATTATAGTAGTTAAGATTCAAACACTAGCGAAAGTGAGAGAGAGAGTTCGCAAGATTCAAATGGAGAGCATGCATAACCTTGTGAAAGAAAGCTTCTCATGATTAGGAGGCTACTCAATAATCACCTAGTGTTGATCGTATCACACAAAGAGAGAACATTTTTGATACAAGATGCAATGTTTCATGAAATATATGTTCTCTCATTGTTTATAATGGCTCATGTTGTAACTGTTGCAACACTAGATTGGTTGAAAAGATGAAGATGGGGATATCACAGTTAAGAATGAAGTGAAAGTGCAATTTTCCATTGGGAAGTATAAAGATGAGGTTTTATGTGATGTAGTTCCCATGGAGGCTTGTCACATTATTAGGAAGACCATGGAAATTTGATAGAAAATCTATACACAATGATCTTTCTAATGAAATCACCTTCCATCACAAGGAAACCAAATTTGTACTTCATCCTATCACTCCAAGTCAAGTAGCTGAGGATCAAGTACAAATGAAACTTAAGAGGGAGGAAGTAGAAAAAGAAAAAGAAAATTCCAAAAGTAGAGAGTAGAGAATTAGAGGTGGGGGAAATTGGTGTCCTTCCTCCCAAGGTTATTCAGCATGAGGTTCTGCTAACTAAAAAATCTTTAGAACATGTACTTCATGATGAAGAACCTTCTTACCTCTTGTTGTGTCAAGGAACACTCACATGCACTTCTAGTGAGTCTTCATCTAAGTCTTTACCTCCTTCCATTGAAAACCTTTGGAAAGTATTTAAGGATATTTTCCCAAAAGAAGGACCTCTTGGCCTTCAACACTTAGGAGAATTGAGCATCAAATTGATTTTGTACTTGAGTATGACCAAGCCAAGTGGCATGTGGTGTGAATTCATGGATCTTAGATCTAGATCTATATCTAGGCGCACATGTTTCACATTACATAACTTCATTTGCATTCCATTTCAAGGAGCATTTAACTTGTATTTGGGAGCTTGCTTTCTACTATAAATGAAAGTTTCCCCCCTCTTGTAAGACATTCTTGATTGTGCAATGTCATGTTGTTGAGATTACTCCACAAACATTCTTTGAGAGTTACCTAGCTAAAGCACTCTTTTAGAATCTCTTCTAGCCTTCCTCCTTTAAAGGTTGTCCCACCTCTAAAGTTGGCCCCACCTCTTTAGAGTTTTCCCATCACCACTAATCCTCCACCCCCTAAGCTTCTAACTTTCATTTGCTTCCACTCAAATAATCTAAGGAGTCTCCTCATTTCATCCAACATGTCCAAGATTTATCCAATAACCCTGTATAGATATGTTAAAATGGATTTCAACCCATGAGTCAACCCAACTCCCCATGGGTTGGGTTGAGAAAATTATTATTTTTTTCAAAAGTAGGTTGAATTAAACCTGGCTCACTTAACCCACGGGTTAAACTATTTGAGTCAGGTTGAAGGTGGGTTGACCCAAAATTCCCTATCAATGACACTATTAACTTTTTTAATTTTTTTCATTATAATTATTGACTACTTCTAATTATATAGGTTCATGATTTGATATTTTTAAATATTAGAATGTTGCTCAATAATATTTGAATAGTTTGAATGTTTAATTTATTTGTTTGTCAAGTTATATACGTTGATCTTTTATTCTTTAACTATTATCTTTATAATGATATTTCGAGAATTAGGTGAACCACTTGATTCTACTATTTTAAAAAATAAATCGAGTCAATTTACTTTCATTGTAATTAATAAATATATAAAATAAATTGCAAAATAAAAAATATTTGTAAGTGAATCAACCCATTAACCCAGCAACTCATGGTGAATCAGGCCAGGTTGCAAAATGTTTTGCTAACAAAAAATGAGTCGCGTTAAGCTAGTTTGTTTTTAGCTCAACCCGTGATGAGTCAACCTGTATGAGTCAGGTTGGCTCACTTTGACACCCCTAACTATGTGCATTCATAAACATGCACTAGTTTAATTTCTATCGTAAAAAATATCATCAACAACTCTATTCGTAACTCTATATTTTAAAATTTTAACTTATAATAACATAATAAAATACCCATTCTATATGTACATACACCTTTTGGACATAATGATGCATCAATTTAATTACTATTATATATTCTACTACACACAAATCTATTCATAACTATATATTTCATATATCTTTCAATAATTTTCATTAATTATTTAATTATTCTTTCATATTATTAATATTTTTATTTTAGTATTATGTTTATGAGTAATAAATAATTACAATACATAAATATACTAATATAAATAAAAAAATTTATTCAATCTTAATAATAATTGTACCTACACAACCCAATAGATGTGCTAAGTAATGTAGTCCAACATGACCCATTAAACCTCACCAACCTAAAGTGGTTAGAAGATATTTAAAAGATAGTCTAAGATACATCTATTAGAGCAAATATTTATATTAATGGTAATTGTGGCCAATCTCAATAGATTGATTATGTTATAATATTCATTGATACCAAATATCTAGAGAATATTGGATATTAGGTAAGGTTTCACATTATTATTATTATTATTATTATTATTATTATTATTCTATTACTATCATATAGAAGGTAAGTCGTTATTTTATTGATATTATTTGATATCAATTACTAGTTTTATCACATGAATCATAGGGTTTAAAAACCCTATAAATACACATGGTATTTCACTAAGAAATACACACTCTCATAATCATTCACTCTCATTCAAAACATCTTAACTCTTTTACTGACTTGAGAGTGGAAAAGTCTTTGGCAAGTAGATATTTTTGTGTCTCAACCCTTAGGAGCATCTAATAAAGGTCTCTCAAAGTCATCAAGATATTGTCACTTGTCCAAAGGTTTATCTCAAGTTTCCGGTAAAAACAAGAATTATATTATTTATTGACTAATCAAAATATTAAATATAGAAAAATATAAAAGTTTAGACAATAATTATTTCTTTAAATTACGTAGAAGAATACATGTGTAGAGTTTTATATAAAGCAAATTCCAAATATTATTAAAAAAAACATAAAATGTAAACTTGAATTTCAACAAATATATAGAAGATGATATACTCAGTTTACTGATAACCATAGTTCAAAATGTGCTACCAAAAGCAAATTGAGTAAAAACGGGTTCGTTTCACACCCATTGAAATTGGAGAAGGAAACTGATTTAGGTATATCTCCGAATGATAAAAAATATTATAATGTTTGAGTTACATGATACTTTTCTGTCTAGCACGTTGTTTGGTAGACAAACAATTTGTTATATAACTTCGTAAAAAGTATTATACAAATGTCAAAGTTTCTTCATGCTTTATTCTTGTTTTGGTAATCGTAGTATGGAAAACGGTTTTAACTTTTACAATAGTTATGGTGGTACCCGAGAGACTTTATCATAAGAAATTTATCCTTTGAAAAAAAAAGATTATGGTACGAGTTATAAAATAATGGTAAAATAAAATTAGTTATGCTCTGTCGATTTTGTTTATGTTATGTTGTCACGTGATTTTTTTTAGATCAAAAGCAATGAAAATGATATTATACCAAGCGGTGTCATAGTGTGTGTTGATGATACAGAGAAGTAAAAAGAAATTAGTAAAGATATTAAGGGTGTTGTGAGATCAAAAGTTAGTGGAATAAATAATATACAATCAATTAAAGGTCAAGTCCTATGTTGCTCAATCCATCGAAGATCAAATTTTATGTCACTCAATCGATATCGAAAGTCAAGTTATAAATATATATAGAGAAGACAGAGGAAACATAAAACGATATAAAATGATAGAGATGGCAATAAAGTAATTGCAGACATCATGGTGCAACTTGCAAATAATTAAAAGAAAATAATATTTTTACCGTTAATTTTGACAACTTTCTTTTACACCATCGAATATCATCTTTTAAATGGTTTTGAAATATTAAGAATGAGAAAATAAAAAAATAAAAAACTATTTAAAAGATGGTGCTTAAGATTGTAAAAGAAAGTTCTCAAAAATTTAGCATAAAAAAAAATCATTTTCCATAATTAAATTGATCCATCACCAGCGGTTACTTTGAGTGAGCATTAAATTAACGTTGTGAGAAGGAGGAGAATGGCGCAAAGCAGTGCAGCAAGGTGTGGTGGCGCGAGAGGAGGTGGAAGCATGGTCCCAAACGATGCCTTGTGGGTGTCTGAGACTGGTCTTGTAGTTCCCAACGTTGAAGTCGAATTAATTCTCAACGTGCCATTCCGGAATATGGCAGCGTCAGGTGAGTTTGGAGATAGGCCCAGAAGCTCTGCCACACTCAAATCAAAATCAAAATCAAAATCAAAGAATACAAGAATAAAGAAAATGGAAATGAAGGAACGTACTAGGACAATTGGTGGTGCTGGCGTTCTTCAAGTTACAGGCAGAAGGTAGTTGAAGGAGCCTACCCTCTTGAATGCCCATGCTCTTCGCCTCAGGGATCCCCTTATGGGTCTGCTGGATCGCAAAGCACAAGCACTTCGGGTCGCTGTTCTTTATCTCCAACGTCGCCGAGCAGCATTCCTTCGTCGGAACCGCCGCCTGCCCCGTCGCGAAGCTCAGACACGGAAGCACTTTCTGCACCAGCACGTTGCACTGCGATGCCAAATCTCCTTCCTCCGACACCCCCACACCCAACACAAACACCCACACCAACGCTGCTACCACTACTCTCATTCTCTTCTTCTTCTTTCTTACCTGATAATCTTGCTAATGCTTATGCTTGGTTTCTAGGGTTTGATGAGTTGATGAAGTAGTAGTAGTGAGTAGGAGCATGGGTCTCTGTCTCCAATGAATGCTGGCACAGTAATGTGTGTGGAGAGTGGGAAGGGTAGGTGGCTGTCCACTCTCTCCATTTACTCTTTACATCATTATTGTTTATAAATTGCACCTAGCTACTACATCTATAGATTTAAATTCATATACAGTTTTTTGGATGTACTACACAATGTGCATATATAGAAAAACTTGCATACTTCAAACTCATCATGTTTGCGTATGTCTTGTCTACCCTAGTACGGCAAGGCCCAAGTGTGAGGACCAAATTGGAAAGCTTTTCCTACTTCTATCTAATTCAAAATATTAATACGTTACATGTCTTCATCATCCGTTGTTTTTATGGCCAGACTTATAGTTAAATTACAGATCTTTGTCGTTTTTTTTTTTTTTAATTTGTAGTTTTGTTTTGTTTGAACTTTAAAAGAGTTTTTTGTTTTTGAATCAAAGGTAGAAAAGTGGATGTTAATTGCTCACTAATATTTCCTACTCATACATAGGTTTATTATATCTCATTATTCTTGATATTTAGGTTAGATATTTGTTTTTCATAATATATATAATATATAGAGTAAGTATAGTGTATAAATACTACATGAGAACATGATGTTTGTCTATGTTCTAAACATCTTCGTGATTTAACGCATAGGCTAAATGTGTTCAAAATTTATGGGAAAGATCATGGTTTAAAACATAGGCTAAACGTCTTCATGATTTAGCACATGGGGTAAACGTCTTCAAAATTTATGGGCCAAAAACCAATGGTTTAGCACATAGGCTAAACATCTTCATGGTTTAATGCAACTAATCGTTTCCAAAATTTATTGGCATAAGTAAAATTGTGGGGTGCAATAGGAACTTCCCAAAACAAAGTAAAAGTACTGGGGGTGCAAAAAAGTTAAAATTCGTGGGGTGCAGAAAACAAAAGCCCAAAAGTAAAATGAAAGAAGTAGAGGAGTAAGTGGTGAAAGCGTGGGTGTAGAAAGAGAAATGCGGTCTAGCCCAAACATAAAAAAAAAGGAAAAAGGTGAGTAGTGCAAAGGTGAACGTGTGGGTTGTACAAAGGATAATGCCCAAAAATAGAAAAATAAATGGAGGTGCAAAGCATGAGAATGAGGGGGTGCAAAGAAAAGCTAAAACTGTCCAATAAAATAATGGTGAAAAGAATGAAAATGTCGTCTTAAAAAGAAAATCAAAAACGGCCAACGGATAATATAAAAAAGAGAAAAACTTAACAAATAAGAGCGTGCAGAGTGGAACTAGGAGGCGCAAAGAGTAGAAGCGGGTCAGCCCAACCCAGCTTCCTCTTCAAAAACATAACGACCATTTCTTTCTGCACCCCCCTTTTTTCCTACATTTTCATAATTTTGAAAACTCCCCTTTTACCCGCACTCACATTAAAAACCCTAATTACTGTCTTCCCCATATTGCCCTTTCTTCTGCTCGTCGTTGCACTACAGCCCATATCCACAGTTCTCCTCTAGTGAACATCACATAACACATCTCCTTTTCATTCTCTCACAGTTCGAAGCACCTCCCTTAGCATGTAGAATGTGAATTTGGATCAACCCATGTGGATTTGAAATCGGGTGAGTTATTAAGTGAAGCTATTGATCCAAAAGTATCAAATGGTGTGGATAAAGTGGTTATTGTTAAGTTGGGAAAGTTTAAAAGTGTGGATGGTGAAGGTAACGGTGGGGAAGGAATCCATCCATCTTCTCTTTTTCTTGAGCTTTGTAAAATGAATATTCACATTTACATAACTTCATTGATATCTTAATGTAAAGTGGAGATTTTCACCAAGTTTTTTTAATCATCATGACCTAATTCATGAATCTTAAAAGGAATCTTGATAATCCTACACCATGCTACAATTGGAAAACAGAGAAGACTCTTGAATCTGGTAATGAATTTTGATTTTCAAATCAAAAAAAATTCTCCTCCTCATACTTGCGCTGTATTTCATCTATCCACTTTTGTAAGTTTTTTTATCATTTTCATAGAATCCAATTGGTCATTCTGGCCTCCTTCTAGTACAATGTTGTTTCTCATGTTCCTCGTGGTCACCATGTGAGTTTTAGAAAGTGATCGCTTGACCCCACAATGGGTGTCAAAATGTTTCGATATGTAGGGATGGTTAGTCATGTTCTCCATGGGTCAGTCGTCTCATCTCCTGTTTGTCAAAACCGATTGAGGTACCTACTTTTAGTTTGACCATAATGCAAGATAATAAATGTATACTTAAATTTTGAAGTGTGATAAATTTTTTTTATCAACAATATACTAAAAGTAAAGAATTCTAAATGATTCTTGAAAATATTTTACAATTCAACATTTTCATCAAATTATTTATTTCTACGTCTAATACGTTTTTTACAAAACTTAGGTTCTATATTCATTTCAAAATCATCATCGGCGGAAGTCAATGCATTTTTAAATTTATTTTCTTTGTACTTTCCAAAAAATGAAAGAAGAACCTTTAATTGTTTAATAGCATCATCAACATAAAACAATGATAAAACTTGATTTTGATTGTCAAGAAAGTAAATTTCATAGTAGACTTAGTATCTTGAAGTCTTTTTTTTTCTATTTCTTAAGTCTCAATTTTTTCACAAAACTGTAGGGTTTATTTCAAGATTAATTATTAATAAAAATAATTAAAAATATTATTTTTCTCAACTCAATAGTAAGTATGTTTTTTCTTAAACTTGAATTATCTTTCTACACAAAACCCAACTTCGAATTATGCTCCAATTAATCTACCAAAAGACTAAACCCTAACATAATTAATAGTTTTGTAAAAAAATTTCAATTCCTCATCAAGATATATGCAAAAAAAAAAAAACTCTCGAAACCCATAGATCGAAAAGTACCAAAAAACAAAACTAAACAAAAGAAACATATTTCTAATTCTAATATAAATTCAAAACATAATAAAAAAAGCAGCAACACAAATAGAAATAAAAAATATACTAGCAAAAAATGAGGATGAAAAAATTGGTACACACAAACAACATAAGATTCAAGGAATATAATTTGTCAAAATCATAAAAAAAACTCTTAAAAAAGAAGAAAGTAAGGAAAAGTAAAAGAAATCAAAGAGAGATCAAAGAAGAAAATATAATCCAGATTAATTATAAGATAATAATAACTAATCATTCTCCTTCGTAAAAAAAATTATAATTTACTAGAAAAAATTAACTTAATAATTATCATTTTTAATACCAGTAAAAATTAACGGACACTAATAATAATGTAATGAATCTTCATTCTGAAACATAAACTTATCATTAATTTGATAGAGTTATATTAGTGATAAAATATTTTTTGAGATTTTTTTTTCTTAAACATAATTTTATAATTAATTTAATAGAGGTATATTAGTACTAAAAAATTGAGTCTTATTTTAAATATAATTTTGTAATTAATTTAATAAAAAAATATTAGTAGTCAAAAAAATAATTTTGAGACTTTTTTTATGAAGGTCTAAAGCGAGTGTTTTTATTTATTTTATCATTGAACTACCTTAAATTAATTAAGAATGTGTTTCATCTTTAGCAACATCATATATTTATTAAAGAAAAAAAAATATATAATTAATATTAAATCAATCATTACAGATTTTGAAATTAAAAAGCAAAAATTAAAGGATGAAAACTTCAATTACATATTAACATTAACTTTCTTTTTAATAAATATGTGTGATAATTATTAAAAGTCAATGTATTCAATTAACCAAAACATTAATGTATTTCAAATAAAATTAAAATTTTGGTACTGAAATAATATTTGTTTTTATTATAATACAATTGAAACATGATAATATCGTTGTGCTGAATACACTTTATCCATAATAAAATTTAGGTTAAATTATGGTTTTGGTCCTTATTTTCATAGCAAAATATTGATTTGATCCTTTTATTTTTTTATTTCAATTTGGTCCCTATTTTAAAAAATTTGATGCAATCAAGCCATTTTCGTTAGTGGTGCAACAACAATGTTAATGGAGGTGCCACATGTCAGTCCTTGAATTTTTTAAATTTTTTAATTTTTTTAATTTTTTAAAAAAATTATAAATTTACCATGTGTCAAGCTGATGTCGTGCAATGTGGCAGTGACAAAGTGATGTGGTAGTGACACTGCCACGTGTCACTATTATGTCAGGTGTCATCTCCTCATTCTCAATTTGGTTTGTGTATTTTTATTTTTGTCTCAATTTAGTCACAATTTTTGTAAAAATTGTCCAATTTCGTCTCTCACCAAATTGAAACAAAAATTAATTTTTACATAAATGCTATACAAATATTTTTATTAAATTTGATATTTTTATTCAAATTGATATTTTTATTATATATTTTTAACAAAATTAAGTTTATTTAAATTTGTGTTTCACATTCAACTTTATTTAAAATTGTTTTCAAATTTTAAATTTTTTTTTTATCATTACATAAACTAGTTAAAATTATTTTTAAAATTGTTATTTTTACACCAACTCAAACATTTGTATAGAAATTATTGAACTTTACACTATTTAAAAATATATAATTATTTGAAATATATATTCAAATAAAAAAATAATATTAAAGTATGATTTAATAAAATATCAATATAATTTATGAATTTTTTTCTATTAGCATTCTTTTTTATTAACAACTTTAAAACAATTTTAAATAAAATTCAATATAAAATTTAATCTAAATAAACTTAATCTTGTCAAAAATATTTACTAGAAATATTAATTTTGGTAGAAATATTTGTGTACATTTATAAAAAAATTAAATTTGGTTTCAATCTGAAGGACAAAATTGGTTAATTTTTACAAAAATTAAGACAAAATTGAGACAAAAATAAAAAATATAGGAACCAAATTGAGAATGAGGAAGTGACACATGACATTATAGTGACATGTGACATTGTCACTGCTATATCATACTGTCACTATCACGTAACACGATGCCAGCTTGGCACGTGACAAATTTTTTTAAATTTTTAAAAAAAATCAAAAAAACATAAAAAAAATCAAAAATCCAGAAACTGACACGTGACGCCCCTTTAATTTTGTTACTACACTATTAAGGAAAATGACTTGATCGTATCAAATTATTCAAAATATGAATCAAATTAAGATAAAAAAATAAAGGAACCAAATAGATATTTTGCTACGAAAATAACGATCAAAAACATAATTTAATCTAAAATTTATTTTGGTAAAGATTTTAAAAGTGAGATGGAATATATGAAGGGATGGAGTAAAGAGGCCCATTGTCCCAACCGGTATCCGAAAGGATGAAATGAAGCAATAATGTCTTGTATTTTATGCTTTGAGTCTCATTTCCTCAGACAAACAATAAAGTAAATAGTGTGCTCTTTTTTCTCTTTTAAGATTGGCTTCGTCAAAAATAAAATTCGGAATTGGCGAATACCAGAACATTGAACCGCGCAAGGAAAGTGAATGGTTCAGTTAGAAGAAACCAAACGATTACTTACATAGCAGCTGTACCAGATCCGGCATCATAGAACAATTGTCAAAGAATCACAAGCCTAAGGAGTAAAAAAAGTTAAACACTCCTGTTGAAAAATGAAAAACTATTTAATTATTTTATTAAAAAATCGTTCTATTAAACATTTAAAATATCTTTTGTTTTTGTCAAAGTCAATTACTTACATCTTTGAATCCTCAACTTCTCAATTAATTGTTTATTTTTAAATCTCTTGTAACTAGTCAATAATTACAACTAGTCAGTCAACTTATTTGGAATACTTCAACTACCATAAAATTACATATTTAAACAAAAAATAATAAATATCTAGAATATTTAATATAAGAAAATTTTAAGCATAAAATGAATTAAAAATATAAAAATATAAAAAATAAAAATCTTAAATTAGACCTGAAATTAAAAAATTTAGTTAAACACTCCACCAGTCCTCATGAAATTCTTACAACAGGCCATAACTACTGTAGCAACACGTGGAGAAGCTGACAAACACCGACCGGGTTCCTTGTCCTTCAATTGCTGTTAGCATCGAATGGCTGAAAATATTTTGAATTATATTTTCTTAATGTATTCAGTAAACAAATTTGATTAGAATGGGTAGGATTTGACCGAGTAATAGAGGTGAGCACAGAGGATTATTCCCACCGGACATCCTCACTTTTTAAATTTCAAAGTGTACCCAATCCCAACACAACACGAAGACAGAGCCTGGTGCGACGTGCAGCGGTTTTGCCTAAACCACACCCCTAATTCCCATAATCTTAACATTAATATTATTAATAATAAGAATAATATTGAATGACATTTATTAGTGTCGTGCCCTCACATTTCTCATCACCAGCCACCAACATCTATCTTCTTGACATTAAAACCCCCTCACTAACTCACATTTCCAATCGCATAAAACGACCATTTCCAAAATCCTCGTACCCCTGTCTGTGGATCAAGCAATGCAAGGGAGCGAGAGGATGAAGAACCGATGGTTCATGTGGCTATTGGGGGCGTTGTGTATAATTGGAGCCACGCTCTTCATCGCTAGTTTCATGCAAACCTCTGAGAACAGTCTTCTATGCACAATAACCAGAGCGCAGCAGCGTTTAACAGGACCTCCCACATCGATGCAGCTCAGAGCGATACTTCACTACGCCACCTCGCAGATTGTGCCGCAACAGTCTCTTTCGGAGATCACCATCACCTTCGACGTCCTCCAGGCCCTTAATCGGCCCGCCAAATTCCTCATCTTTGGGCTGGGCCACGACTCCCTCATGTGGGCCGGTCTCAACGCGGGAGGCACCACGCTCTTCCTCGAGGAGGACCCTAAGTGGGTCCAGACCGTCCTCAAAGAGGCGCCGGGCCTCCGTGCCCACACCGTCCGCTACCGAACCCAGCTCCGGGAAGCCGACGAGCTCCTCTCGTCTTACCGCTCCGAGCCCGCCTGCTCGCCGGCCACTGCCACGCTCCGCGGCAACGAGCGGTGCAAGCTGGCGCTCCAGAACCTCCCGGACGAGGTGTACTCGACGGAGTGGGATCTGATCATGATCGACGCGCCGAAGGGGTACTTCGCGGAGGCGCCAGGACGCATGGCGGCGATCTTCTCGGCGGCGGTGATGGCGAGGGACAGGAAGGGCTCCGGCGTGACGCACGTGTTCCTGCACGATGTGGATCGGAAGGTGGAGAAGGCTTACGCCGAGGAGTTTCTCTGCCGGAAGCAGTTGGTCAAAGGCGTGGGCAGGCTCTGGCACTTCGAGATTCCTCCCTGGGCTAATCACTCTCGTCATGACGCGCGTTTCTGTTAGGTTTCACTTTTTCTTATTTTATTTTATTTTATTTTATTTTAACGGTGTAGTGAATACTGAAGAATAGTGAGAGGACCATATCTATATGTCATTATAGCTCTACCATTTTAGTTTACTTTTTTGCATCTTCTTAGTTTGAACACAGAAAAAACGGTAATCATTACAAGTGGACGGTGGCGATGAAGAAGGCTCCGTCGCACTCTACCGACACTTTTTCACACACGAGAAACTTGTGGGTTCTGCTTCGTTCCTTTTTCGTTTGGCTTCTGTTAACACCTTATTACTCTAATTTGGATTGGATATGGCGGTTAATGTCGATTCTGTTTTGTCCTCACTCATGCTTTCCGGTTCATGTGAGATTAAACTGAGTTTAAGTTAAATAGAGTTTATAAGTTAACAAACTCTATTTATATCTTTAACCTGGTGACATGAAAAAGTCCAGTTAATTTCAGAAGTAAATATATCATTGAATATAAAACATTTATGACAATTTTGATGGAAAAAATTAGGCATGCTTCTGTGATAAATTCACTCACTTTAGTATAACAAAGCAGAAGTCATGAAAATTAGAATATAAGATAAAATCATAATCAACTTATAACATTTTGTGTAGAAATAATTTCATTAAATATAATAAAAAACATTGAGGGTAATTTTCCCATATCCCTTCTTCCTCCATCCCATCCCATCCGCTGTACCAAATTGTTTGTATTTCCATTAAACATACCAGTACGGCGGCTCACAAGTTGTTTGAGATGTGCAATTATTTGACGAATGTGGGAAAGTATGCAAGCCGAGTTTCAATATGTTCTAATGCTGAAAAAATTAATATTAAAATTTTTAATTAGTATATATTTAAAATGGCTTTTAAGGAAATATAAATATACAATTAAGATGTATAATATAGAGAAGAAAATTTTGGTTGGATGGATTTTACAATATTGTATTGCTTACAGTTGGGTAAAACAATTTTTATGCATATATTAAAGGAACAATATTTTTCTTATTTTAAAAATGTTATATAAAGAAAGTTGTTTACGGTTTCAATGTTAGAGATAATAGTCTGAATTTGTAAACAATATTTCTTCTGAAAAGGTACACAAATCTTTCTCTTTCACCTTCATTCAAGTTTTTTAAATGTACAAAAATTGATTTTGCTTCTTTCAAATAAAAGACACTATTTTAAAATCATTTCTTACTTAATTGATTATTTCAATTAACAATTAATTTAATTATTTCAATTAACACTATACGAATTATTAACAATTAAAATAATTTAATTATTTCAAAAGCACTGACCTTATGGTTCTAGTGGTGATAAAAGTATTGGGTGGGTGGGTGGGTAATTTTTTTCTCGCATTCATCTGGGTTAGATATAACATAATTTTTATACTTGTATCAAACAAACACATTGACTTAGTGATCATGGTGTTGATATTTTAGTGTTGGTGTCTATATAGGACATCACTATAAGACATCACTATAACGCAGTGATATTTTGTAAATGTCACGCAAAATTTTTTA
>Ga0099823_1001126_pt1 | contig 21041 bp, 17 predicted proteins | sample CowpearedBW_FD_76831 | JGI IMG/M metagenome (GOLD analysis project Ga0099823, IMG submission 76831) | Root nodule microbial communities of legume samples collected from California, USA - Cow pea red BW | ecosystem: Host-associated > Plants > Roots > Nodule | place: USA: California | collected...
ATTTGTAAGGCCTTTGGATTGTGTCGAAATTTATCATTATATACTACAAAAACAGTTGCAGTACTAGGTGTACAAAAACTGCAACGCAAAAAGGCACTTATGAACTCAGAAAAGGACACTTAAATTTGGAAGACGAAAACTTTATTTTTAATTGAATGTTGAATTTGAAATACTTAATCAAGTTTTATGGTGATGATTGGTGGTCATGGAAATTTGTAAGGCCTTTGGATTGTGTCGAAATTTATCATTATATACTACAAAAACAGTTGCAGTACTAGGTGTACAAAAACTACAACGCAAAAAGGCACTTATGAAGTCAGAAGAGGACACATAAATTTGGAAGAAGAAAACTTTATTTTTAATTGAATGTTGAATTTGAAATACTTACTGAAGTTTTATGGTGATGATTGGTAGTCATGGAAATTTGTAAGGCCTTTGGATTGTGTCGAAATTTATCATTATATACTATAAAAACAGTTGCAGTACTAGGTGTACAAAAACTGCAACGCAAAAAGGCACTTATGAACTCAGAAGAGGACACATAAATTTGGAAGAAGAAAACTTTATTTTTAATTGAATGTTGAATTTGAAATACTTAATAAAGTTTTATGGTGATGATTGGTGGTCATGGAAATTTGTAAGGCCTTTGGATTGTGTCAAAATTTATCATTATATACTACAAAAACAGTTGCAGTACTAGGTGTACAAAAACTGCAACGCAAAAAGGCACTTATGAACTCAGAAGAGGACACTTAAATTTGGAAGAAGAAAACTTTATTTTTAATTGAATGTTGAATTTGAAATAAAATCAAGTTTTATGGTGATGATTGGTGGTCATGGAAATTTGTAAGGCCTTTGGATTGTGTCGAAATTTATCATTATATACTACAAAAACAGTTGCAGTACTAGGTGTATAAAAACTGCAACGCAAAAAGGCACTTATGAACTCAGAAGAGGACACTTAAATGTCCAACCAGAAAAGTTTATTTTTAATTCAATGTTGAATTTCATATAGTTAATGAAGTTTTATGGTGATGATTGATGGTCATGGAAATTTGTATGGCCTTTGAATTCAAATTTGTATGGCCTTCCACTTCGACGCACGAAGCTATGGCAGCAATCCGCACTGTCGCCGCACTGTCGCCGCACTCTCGCCTTTAGTATAAACCGCAAAGCAAACTTCTATTTTTCTAACACAAACTTAATCCACTCTTGCGCGTGTATCACAACCTCACCATTCACTCCACCTTCTCTCACGCGTTTCTGCTACCGTCTGCTTTAAAAATATTAAAATATTAACTGCCACGTAGGCGGGTAACTTTGGGGGTCAAAAAAACGGGGCATTCTATCATTATCCTTTCAGAAAATAAGAGAGAAGAAAAACTAATCCAACGAAAACACATAATGGAAGTTGGAGAAGGAAAAAAAAATGAAATGAATATATTTTGAATACTAAATATTAGAAATGATTTAAAAATACTTTTAAGTTCCAAAATCTAATTTCCCAAACTAGTTGAATGCGTTTCCAAAATGGAGTGGTCTTGGTTTTGGAGCAACAATTGTAATTTCCAATACCTTAGAACAAGTGGACCATCGATGTACGGACACGCAGTGCCGTCCAATACTCGAGGTCCTCTCCAGGTGTTTGCTGGTAGAATTAGGCTTGTCTGAGGCCACTGTTGCGCTTCCTACACATTCATAACCTTTTTATCAAAATCCATTTGCGGCAAGTTTGAAGAAACCTTCCTTCAATTGGTTCATGATTTTAGCCCACTGTTGGTTTTCATAACCTCGTGATTGAACTCTGGGGATCTTCACATCTCTAGAACTGGCTTGGTAGGAGATCAAACTCCTTTATATTGAATGTGACTCTATCTCAGTTCAGTGTCATTCATGGTCGTCATCAACATCAATCATCACCTACGCGGAGTATTGTTCTCAGCATCTTCCAGTGAAGATCCCGACAATGGTAGGTAACATTCTCCCATAATCACACAGAACTTCACTCTATTGCACTGTACTTCACATTCAACTCATGAGCTTCAGTTTCCCCTGCATGTTTAGCATACACACCTTGTTTGTTATCTTTTGCTGCTTCGGTATGGTATTGAAATGCCTGTTCCATACGTAATTTCGAGTAGTTAGATCTGTTTAAGTGTAATTTGAATAAAAAATAAAAATGGAACTCTACTGACTGAGCATTTCATAATATATATATATATAAGTAACGTATTACTGAATAGATCTCGTCTACTGCTCCAGCAACAGGAGACACTGAGGCCATTCATTATTAAATAGGCAACAAAACCATGACTAAATTGATACTCTCAAGAAGCTTCAGCACAATAATCATGGGAGTTAAGGAGTTCAGGGATATTAGTTTTTATTTTTAATTCAAATCTAAAGAAATTATCACAAGTTGCTTTTTCAATTTACCTATTTAACCCAATTTTGGTAATTACAATGTTCTTTATTCTTTTTGTTTTTTTATACTACCAGGTGTCTTCATTTAACCATATTTATTAAAAAATTAATTTTATATACATTCGTGTAAAAAAACTTAAAAATATATTACATGATTACCTTAAAGAATAAAAATAGTATTACCCTGATTTATTTAAGATTAAAAATCAGAAAAAAAAAATAGACAATAAATATAAATTTAAAATTTAAAAAAGACAATTTATTTCTATTATGATATTTTACATGGAACCAACTTAATCTAAATATTTAAATAAACTTCATAAAACTGCAAGATTATTATCCAATTGAGATCGGGAATCACTATTCTTCACCAGACACTGTTGTTTTGAATTTCATTGCAAATAAAATAGGAGAGATGGATTGATCTCATCTTTCTCATTGGCCCAGAATGAGATGCAGTTGCAGCACAGGGATAAAATATGGATTCATACTTCGCACGTTCTGCGAAAACGAACAAAATTCACAAATAGTCCACAACATCAGCCGATAATACAATGTAAAAACTCTACCCAAAGTTTTCTATGTACAAAAGATATTGCTTCAGCACAAGGAGTACTCGATGTCCACTAAACGAGAAAGAATCTCCTCACAACTTGGCCGCTCATGGGATTCTGCCCAACAATCTGCAGACAAAAAAATAAAACGCGTAAAAATTAGTTAAAGCAGACGATTCTGAATTCTGCCATCAACACGTAATAAAGAAAAGTTGCAGGGACCTGAAATAAGCCTTCCTAGAGGGCCTTCTGGTATTTCCAATCTGGAAGCCTCATGTGCAACGGAGTAGACCACCTAGTCCAGCAGAGAAAATAGGAATTTTTTTAATGAAGCGCGTGACAGAAAAATTGAAACTATCACGCAACTTGAACAGATAATGTGTTGAATATTATATACCCTCTCAGGTGGTATTCCTTCCCATGGTCTGCTCAAGGTGCAGAGTTCCCACATGATCACCCCAAGGCTAAAGATATCACATTTTTCTGTGAATGGTTCGTTTCGAATGAGCTCAGGAGCCATCCATTCTGGAGTTCCAGCCGAGGAAGAATCTCTCATAGGAGACTCTGCCATTAATCTTGAAAGCCCAAAATCACATATTTTCACAGTCCAATGCTTATTCACCAGACAATTTGCGCTTTTCAGATCACGGTGAACAATCTTCATTCGATGTATGCACATCAAACCCCTACACAAGCAAGTTATTCTCGTCAATATTGATAGACCAGATGTAATCTTTCCAGAAATGGGGTACGTTTTTACCAATGTTCATAAAACTCCAGACTGAACAGAATAGTCAACCAAGGTATTCATAGTTCATATTTTAAATCATTATCAAACAGGTGGAGAAAACAGTTTTTTATTTAAACGTATTAAATTATAAAATTAAATATAATAATAATTCATAATTAAATAGTGACAAATCCACAAAAAAACTAATTATGCTCCACAATTAACAAAAAAATGACAGTTATTTCTCAAGGTGAAGAAAGTAAATTGGCAGGGAAATTTTATGATGTATTCAAAGACAACAATGTAGTAATTAATGTGCAACACCTGTTTATAACATCAATGCCAATGAAGCAAATAAGATTCTGAAAAGTATAAACAGAATAACCATAAACTTACTTGCATATGTCACGTAACATCCTTAGTCTTCTCCGCCAATTAAGCTTTTTCTTTTGACCACTTAAATGTATCAAGTAATACAACGATCCCAATTCCATATATTCTGTAACCATTGACAACCGTGGAGGCTTTGTGCATGCACCGAGAAACAATATAACTGCATATAATTTCATTACTAAATAAATAACAGCTGATTTCAAGGGAAAAAAGCTACATGAGATTTCTTATAACCAAGTGTGCACAATATTATTTTCATTCTTTTTGAGTAAGGAATATTTAATTAAAATAATTATAAATATCAGTTGATATAATAAAGATAACCGTTCAGATTTAATTCCATTGATTACGGTATCAAGACAACAAAATGTTCAAGTACAACGCAAAAAGTCACAACTATAGAAAAAAAGTAAACAGTAAGGATGTTGGAGAATACCATTAGGATGTCGAAGTCGGCTGGAGGAAAATAAACACCAATTCAGTAAGAAAAGAGTCAGAAAATGTATAGATATAACAGAAAACAATGCTGAAAAACAGTTTCTAAGAGGCAAGATACCTCAGAATAGATATCTCATTGCAAAAATCTTCCATATTTTCAGCAGTTAAATCTTGCTCTAGAAAAACCTTGATTGCAACATCTGTGCCATTCCATATGCCACGGAAAACCTCTCCAAAGAAACCTGAAAAAGAACAATACAGCAATGCTCAAGCAACTACTTCTTTAGTCAAGAACTCCCTCGAAATAGTAATTTAGCATGTCAAAAAGACAATTTTATTTTTCAAGTTGAGTAGCACACTTCCACTCAAAATTGCATAACATGAATATGCTCCAAGTAAACAAAACAACTCATTTCTAATAAAGCCAATCAACTTGAGATATTTCCCTCTTGTACCTACTCAAACTTCAAATCAAATGTTTCAAGCTAAGGTTGTGTAGCCCAAGACAATCAAATGTCTGAAGCTATCATTCTTAACCAATACTCTCCTAGTTACACTAGTTTTGTAAACTTCCCAGTCACAAAGAAACAAGGGGAAAATCAACAGCAGAAATGGAATCCAAGCGCTTCTAGTAGTTCTCAAGAAATAACACACCGAACATGTAAAACAAAAGGAAAACAAACACCAAAGTTGTATTATCCAGAAATAGCAGAAGCCAAAAGAAAAACAGCTTAAGGAGAGAAACTTGTTTAGATTAATGACACTACTACTTTCATTGAAACCTAACAGCACTTCATTTTCTTCTTCTTTACTTCTTTCCTTTTACAATTTAACCTTTAAGGTGACATTTGGTTTCAGGAATGTTAAGAAATTCCTAAGAAAGTGAGTTGGGAATTAAAGTTTCCCATACATAGTAAATATAATGAAAATATTTCCTTTGTATAAAATATTCTTGAAAATGCTAATTTGTGGATAAGTGAGAAACAAAACTTCTCCCATCTTCACAAGTGGGAATAAAACCTTCTGTGCTAATGACAATAAGCTTACTAATCTTTCCCACGGTAACTGACTTGTATACATATAATTCCAAGGAAAATTGAATAATAACCACACATATTTAATAAAATTTCCTAGGAATCCTATTCCTAAGACAAAACCCAATCTTTGAAATTGATGAAACTGAAATTTAATAAATGAAGAAAAGAAAAAGTCATCCTTTGATTTATGTGGGAGAAAAATATTTAGTACTGAAGTTTTTTTTAAGGCAACCAACTTTTTTACCATTGGCTGTAAGAGATTTGGATCAGATCTTTCACAAATCCAACACAGAACATAACGGACAGGTCTGATTAAATCTACCAAAACCCAACACAGAAATGTAGAAATCCAGCCCATAAAAAGTTGGTCTGTGATTTAGCACGACAGATTGACTAAAAACCATGCTTGCAATTAAATCACGACTTTCTTTAACGTGCCCATATGAATGTTTTCAAATCATTTAGACGGCAGATCACAAATCATGTGATATTAACTGAGAAGTAACACTTACCAATCCCTACCCGAGTTCCAACAGTCAATTCAGAGAAGTCAATATTCCATTTTTCATACGGTAACAGAGGTTTATTATTGAACATTGGAGATTCCAGTACTTTATTCCAAGTTGACTCCATTTCATCATTCACTCCTTGTCTCGACGGTCCACTTCTCTCTGAAGAATGACCTCTATAATCATGAGGTGAAGATGGTAATGACATTGCTTTTTGTGAGTTTCCATGGTCATGCTGAAGAGAATATAGTGCATCATGACCATCAAGATGAAAATTTGACACCTGTCAGCAGAATAAGAATCAGATGTAGAGCATGGCATATGTTAAACTTAACTGAATAAGCAAACCCCTGTCTCCCTCTCCTAAAAAGCAAATCCAATTTTTTTTGCACCAAACCAATACATGGTGAAACTCAAACCATGAATAGAAAAGTATATACATAATTCAAGAGACACTAACTTCCATACAACCATAAATTTTTAACATGCGAGGTTGGAAACCATATGCAAACTCACAAAGCATATTTTTAACATGAAATTGTCTCAATATCAGCACTATGAATTATGTACACAAGTTTTGATTTCACTTCATATTTTTAGTCATAGTCCAGTTTTGGTTGTGGTTCTATTTCCTGGTCAAGTGTTCTATATGGATCTTGTTTTGTTATTTAGGTGTATTGAGTTTAATCTCTTCCCTTTATAGATTTTGTAGAAGTACATAGAGATTTCCAATTCTTATAGAAAAAGGACTATCATAAATCTTGTGGAATAAATTACAGGGCCATCTAAATATTTGTAAATTTGAAATAAATTCTTTTCACAAAAAGAAATACTAATTATGACAGCATAACTAGCTCTTGTGATGTGTGATGTAATCGAACTCTAGGATTTAAATTCTTACTGTTTCACATATTTTTTCTATTCTATTTATACCGGATCTTAATTTTCACGATAGATATTAATAATAACCAGGTCCACAAATACATTAAATTTGCCCATAGAAGCGGTCAGAATTCAGACCCAAATCTATCTGGCAGTGGCAAGTACTGTCCAAACCACAAATGCAGGCACGGTTTTGACCCTTAAGAAGCCTCATTCTAGAGATCATGGACCCCTTTTCATCCATCATCAAGACCTTACTGGTTTTATTATAGCATGAATGTCTGGTAAATTTTCATGTCTTACACATACTACATAAACTGTTTTACTGCAACACTGCACCATTTTGGGATACCTCACATGATCTTGCCTAACAAATGGCCTTGCAAGTAAAATATTTTTGGCTACGAACCAGAATCAATAAATCAAAATTGACAAACAAATATTAGAATTAACAAATAAGATAAGGCAGAACCAAATAGAAATGTTAGCACAGAGAAGATAATTTCTCAAGATGAGATTTCCCAGACAAGACAACACTAAAGTAATTTGAATAACATAACACGATTTGAGAAAACAAATCAGAAGATAGATGGAAATCAGTCAACAAAATGATGGAAATATCATGACTACGAAAACAATTGACTAGAGAAGGTTTAGAAGCATGATGCAAACAGTTGTTTGATGAGATGCTGAATAATGGACAGGCAGAGAGACAGAACAGAAGGTTTAAATAATAGCATATTCCAGTTACCAAAATAATGCAGACATACATTTTTCTGAAGATTTGCATCACTACTGTTATTGTTCGTAGAGTTATCATCTCCTCGTTCTCTCAAGAGACGATTTTGCTTCAGAGTTTCATTCATAGCCCGTACAGCCCTACATTGAATCGAACCTGGGTTATCACAGTATTTCAAACTACTTTCTTACCAACACCCTTACAAAACATTAAACATATAAAATATCAAATAACTAAGAAGTTTGGATATTGGGAAAGAAGGATCATGAATTGTACTCAACACATGTACATATCACAATCATGCATTATTTGGTTTAGTTATTTAGCCTCAAGCAGGAAACAGATTAATCAACTTTTAAGTTAGAATAAAAGCAAAGATTAATTGATCAAGCAATTCAAATTTAATGCTTTTACATGTTATGTTTGAAGTCCCACATCGACTATAGATAGAAGGCCATTTCATAATACATAAGTAGAGTGCAAACCTCACCTTACAAGCCGGTTTTGTGAGATTGAGTTAGGCTTAAACTCCACTTCTAACGTGGTATCATACAACATCTATAAAGAATGCAGAGATATACATGGCTCAGAGGGTAAGGAACCCTCTTAAAACAGGGGAGGGATAAGGAAAGAACAAATTAAGAAAAATAAATCAAAAAGCTAATCCAGCACCCCTTTCACTAAGAAAACCATTTTTGATAAGCTTTTAGCTAAATTAGCACTGGTTTGCTCATATGTAATGACAAAGATTCAACCTCCGCTATCTCCCTCCCCTGTGACCTGTTTGAGTCCGCACACCTCCAATGTACTAGAACAAAGTTGGTTCCATAAGAGGAACTAGGCATCTGCAACTAAAATATTTGCATTACATTCAAGTTGAATCCACCATACTACGGCAAAAAGAGCATATCTAACAGAGTTAGTGTTTGGTCCAGCCTTGAAAGTAGAAGTCTCACCAATTAGCTTCATTAGAAGCTCTATTTTTACAACTTTGTTTTTACCTAGATTCTCCTTTTAAATACCAAACACTACCAAAAAACGGCAGCCCAAGGGCAAAAAGCTCCCAGCATAAAGAAACTGCCACAGTTGTAAGGTCCACCCGTACAGGGCTCAACATCTGACAGAGTAAGTTTAAATATGTGATAATTGTTGAGTTAGAAGAAAATATCTTGCTGGGTTACAAGAAGATAGTGTAATCATTACAAATGTGGTACTCTAAGATACTAAAGGTTATGTAATTGAATTGGATTAGTATCAAAATTTGAGGCTTGAAAATAGCAAGAATGTCATTCTTGCCCATTTTGTTGAACAATATTGAATATTTAAGTTCTTAAGGGGATTGAATCCTGAGTATGAATTTATTAGGGCACAAATTTTTTTAAGTCTTCTACATTGTCAGGGATGAGGAGACTTGTCAAATGGTCATGATAAATGAGGCCTCTACTAAAAGAACTGTCATGTGTAGGAACAATTGGCTCTAGAAAGTGGGGTTGAATATAGTCCTAACTCTTTCTCACAGAGGATAGACTCGATTGTCTAACAAACGAAAACAAGTAACAAAGCAATTTTATATTGGTTTACTCAAACAGATATGCTACATCCAATTTTCCTTTAAGACAACTTCTTAACAGGTTACACAAATCAAAATTTGATTACAACATACAAACCATTTTTGGTTATTCCATCTAAATCTTCCTCTAAAATGAAGACCTCAAAACAATGTATTGAAGAAAACCCCAACGAAAGAATAGTTTAAAGCTCCGTAAGTGACTTCACAGAATGAAGAATACAAAGGTTTAATCTTTCCCACAAAAACTTTGAACACTTTCCACTATTTGATTTAAGCTAGAAATTGTGGGTATGTTATGTTCTTCTCTTGTGACTAGAGACTCCTATGTAAGAATGATAAAACGACTATTGTTGCATTCAAAATTCAAGATAATACATTGATACTATAATCCTTGTTAATTGTGTAATAGTCTGTGTTGCAAGCGTTGATTGGCGATGGATCAAAGATGAAATTGGAAGGATGAAATTCCTTTGATGTTGCACTTAAGACTGAAAATATGAGAAAAATAAATAATAGAATGATTATCTCTTAGCTGATCTTTGTTATTTATAGAAGAAAATTACATTAAGAATATCTAGGTAATTAACGCCAACAGCTCATAGGTATGGCATATAGTAGTTTTCCAATACAACTCCTAACTACCTACATTAAATATCTATTCTAACAACTCCTTGTATACAAAAAATATTCTAACACTCCCCTTCAAGCTAGAGCATACAAATTGTATGAACCAAGCTTGGAACAAGTAAATTCAATCCAAGGTTCCCTTAAGTATTTTGGTAAGACATGTGCAAGTTGATTATTGGATCCGACAAACTCCATACAAATTTCCTTGGACAACAATATTCTTAAATAATATAACAGTCAAGTTCTATGTGTTTAGTCTTTCCATGAAACACTAGATTGGAAGCAATATAGAAAGCAAATTGATTATAGCAACACATCTTTATTTGTTGGATTTCACAGAATTTTAATTCTTGAAGAAATTGTTTCACCCATACAAGTTCTCCAGAGAGAGATGGCATCATTGCCCATTCAGCCTCAACACTAGATTGGGCAACCATATTTTGTTTGTTAATTTTCCAAGAAATAATGCTTCCTCCAATGAGAACACACTACCTTATGATGGAGTGTCTATCCATAGGAGATCCTGCTCAAAAAATTTGGATATTCTCTTTATCTTTGTACAACAAACCTTACCTTGAGCCACTTTTAAGTATCTTAAGATTTGGATGATAGCAATCCAATGATTAATACAAGGATTTTGCAAAAAATGACTAACAACACCCATTGCAGAAGATGGATTAGGTATGAATAGTGAGATAAACAAGTTTCCCAACAATCTTCTATATCTCTCGTCGGAGAGAAGTTCACCTTGATTTGCCATTAATTTTTTATTAGGATCCAAAGGGCTATCTTTATTGTTCTGTAGTCAGTCATTCATGTATCTTCCAAGAGATCTAAAGCATATTTGCTTTGAGAAAGTACATTGCCTTCATTTGATTGAGTCACTTCAATGCCCATAAACATTTGAGACTTAAGATTTTTGGTCTAAAAAGAATTAATTAAGTGTTCCTTTAGTTGTGAGCTTCTAGTAGCATCATTTCTTGTAATAACTATGTCATCAACATACACAATTAAAAAAACACATTTTCCAAGTGGGGTGATAAGAGGAGGAGGAGGAGATGGTCCTATTGAATTGGGCTAGTGAGAAGAATTTGAATTATTAGGACATTGGAATAGTGTTAGGAGTATGATACACAAATGGCTCAACTAAACACATAGGCAAGACCTATTGGACAAGAAGATCTTGTGTGAAGAAATAGAAAGGAGTTTCTTCAAAAAAGGTGACACTTGCAAACATGTAATATATCTTTTAGTGTTAGGTGAATAAGATCGAGATACCCTTTTTCAAGACGAAATATCCTAAAAAGACACATTTGATAGCTTGGGCTGAAAGCCTATCCAAAACTGGAGTCACATGATGTACAAAACACACAACCTAAGACTTGGGGAGAAATGTGAAACCGATGTTCATTTGGAGACACAATAGAATAAGGAACTTCATTGTCCAAAGAAGAGGGCATTCTATTTACAAAATAACATACAATAAGAATGGCATCACCCCATTGATGGACAACAACATTGGCACCAAGCAACAAGGCACGAGCAGTGTTGGAAGTCCTACATCGACTAGAGATAAGGCAATTTCATAGTATATAAGTGAGGTGCAAACCTCACCTTACAAACCAGTTTTGTGGGGTTGAGTTAGGCTTAAAGCCCACTTCTAACAAGCAGTTTCAACTAAGTGTATATTTTTTCACTTTGCTAAGGTATATGAAGACATGTAGACTAGTGTAAAATGCCATGTATTTTAAAAGAGTGGAAAAACTAGGAGAAAAGTATTATTTTCCATTGTCACTCATTAAAATATTTATCACTTGGCCAAATTGGTTCTTGATTTCATTAAAGAATGACACGAATATATTCAAAAGTTTGGATCCATCTTTCACTAAGTAAATTCGTACAATAGTACTTTTCATACTTTTCACTGACAAAAGTGAAAAAATAATGAAACCAAAAAGATAAGACTCGACTTGAACCCCAAATATCAAAATGAATTATAGAGAAAACACAATTGGAATTTGCTAAATTTAGGAATCATACTTTTTAGTTTTTGTAAATGTGGATGACCCAGGCGGACATGCAAAAGCTTGGGAGATGGGGATGCTAAACAAGACATTGACGGTTTGGTGCTTAGATAGTGGAGTCCCTTATATTCATGTCCTTCACCAATAAGGACCTCTATTGTGCTCTTGTATAACAAAAGAATTTGCACCAAAGGTTATAGAACAATTTAAAGATTTAATAAATTGATTTAAGGAAATTAGACTAAAAGGTTAATTAGGGACAAAAAAAGCATGTTTTAGGTTCAATGACAAAGAAAGACAAATTCGACCAACTTCTTGAAAAGTAACTTTGGATCCATTGCCTAATGTTGTGTTTGGATGAGACAATTTAATAGAGTAATTCATTTATTTGGAGAATTTGAAATTTTTTGAAGTAAAATGACGAGAAGCAAATTGTCTTGAGTGAACTTCAACCAACCAAGGAATCAACAAAAAGCACGAGAAGCAATTGCACAATAGGCATGAAAATAATGACCAAGACATGGTTCACACACCCTCCAAATCCAACCAATTATAGATATTCTTTGATTTTATTTTTTTAAATTTGAAATTTGAATTTTGAATTCTACTTGTATTTGACACTTTCAACCACCGCATGTGTGCTTTAGAAGCCACATTTGCATTTCATTCATTAAGCATTAGGCATTGTATTTAAGTAGGCATTTTGCGTTGGCTTGGCTATAAAAATAGCCATCACTTCTAATTGAACCTTTACTTTGGAATTTATGAGAATTGATAATTGAGAGAAAACTCTTGCGAGAGTGATCATCAACTTGGAGTCTTACCTTGAACTCTTAGGAGTCAAGTGACGAAACTTCATGGAGCTTATCAAGAAGATAAAGTTTCCTCCATCTTCTAGTAGAACTCTCGTTCCACTCCAATAGGTTTCCATTCTTTTCTTTATCTAGTTTATTTGTTTCGTGTAGTTGTCTAGTTTATATCTCTATTCATTTTTGCCAGCTATTTGTCTTCTATAATGTTTTGTGTTGTTGATTCAATCTTTGTTTATCTCTTGAAACGTTCACACTTAAATAATCCTCTTGGACTAAATTTGTATTTAGTGGTAAGCTTCCTTGATTTTCTTTATTCATTGTTGTTTGTGATACAAATCGAATCAAAATCCAAAACAAGTTCTAATTTAAGCTAAAACATAAGTTGAACCTTATCAGCTTGTCCTCATTGTTGCTTATCTTATCAACCAATTACCCTATAGCCTTCAAAGTCATGTTTTTGGATGTGTTGTGTTTGTCCATGTTCACAGTCAACTTCATGGGAAGTTAGATCCTAGAGTTGTTATATGTATGTTTATTGATTATGCCTTTGATAAAAAGACATCTTAGTTACCATCTCTAAGTCAAAAGTTTTTTTTACCTCAATGAATGTCATTTTTCAATAATTGAATCTTTTTATGTGTGTCTCCGATTCAGGGGGAGGACTCTATAGAAGCTGAGTTTTTTCAGTCTCTTTAGTCATCCTTTGTCCCTTTGCTACAGAAACCATATCATCTTGATACTACTAGACACTCCTAGCACATCTCTCATGGATGCTTCTAAAGCTACTCCTAACAAAGGTAACTTCATTCCTAAATCTAGATCAACTCTCAAAATTAGACATTCAAATGGTTCCTTCCGTATACAATATCAAAGATAGAAGCAACCCAAATTGATCCATGAACTAGTTCCAATTATCTCAGCAAGGGGTATGTGTTCATTCTTCTAACACACGAGAACCTTTAGCAAATACCTTAGATAATTGTTATGAACCTAACAATGTTGACCTTCCTAATAATGATCTGAAAAAAGGAGCATAGTCGAGTACCAATCCTATTTCTCATTTTTGTGTCCACTAAACACCTTTTTATGCAAGACAACACCACAGTTTCCTCTCTGCAATTGATGCAATAATCCCTACATCAATTCAAGAGGCATTGAAGGATAACAATTGGGTTCAAGCCATGAGTGAAGAGATGAGTATATTAGGAAAGAACCAAACATAGTATGGATATGATGGCACATTGGATTATTACAAAGCGAGGTTAGTAACTAAAGGGTATGCTCAGATTTATGGTGTCGATTATAAGGAAACAATCACTCCTATGACAAAGATGAATACTGTCAAAATCATTCTCTCATTGGTAGCTTTTTGGTAGGGAGTTGGAACAATTTGATGTCAGAACTGCTTTCTTGCATGAACATCGGGAGAAAGAAGTCTACATGAAGATACCTCATGATTTTAGGTCTATTAAAAAAGGAATAAAGTGTGCAAGTTGAGAAAAACCTTGTATGAACTCATGCCGTCACCATTTCTTTGGTTTGGTAAACTCACTTAGCTTGTGATATCCATGGGTATCAATAGAGTCAAGGTTACAATACCCTATACAAGTGAACAATATTATCACTTGTTCATCAAGCATTCCATAGAACAGAAACTTATTCTACTTCTGGTCTACATGTGGATGATATGATTTCTGCAGGCGATGATGAACATAAGTTGAAAAAAAAGCTTGTTGCTCAGATCAAGATGAAGGATCTAAGAAAATTAAAGTACTTCGTTGGACAAAAGTTGCTTATCTGAAGAAATGGATTTTATTTCCCAAAGAAAGTATGTTCTTGATATTCTCAAAGAAACAGGTTAAGATTAATTGCTAGACCATTGAAGTTCCCATAAAACAAAACCATATAATTGAGAGTGATGGAGGTAGTTCTACGATGAATAAGGACCGATATCAGAGACTTTTGGGGAAGCTCATTTACTTAGCCCACACTAGACTTGACATAGCTTGTGTTGTGAATATAGTCCGTCAATTCATGCATGATCCGAGGTAGTGGCATTTTCAAGCTATACAGAAAGTCCTTCAATATTCAAAGACAAGACTAGGAAGGGGATTACTATGCAAAAAGAATGAAAAATTAATTATGGAAGTGTATATTGATGCAAATTGTGTAGGCTTTGTTACATATAGGAGGTTCACCTCAAGATATTGCGTGTTCTTAGGTGAAAACTTTGTTATTTGGAGAAGTGAAAATAAAAATGTTGTTGCAAGGTCTAGAGTAGAAGCTAAATTTTGAACTATGGCACATTGTGTGAATCGTTATGGTTGAGAATGATTTTGAATGATCTTAAAGTGAAATGTTAAGTGCCTATTCTCTATGTTGTGATGATAAAACTAGCATGGTAGGACCAAACATGTAGAAATGGATCAACAATTCATTAAAGAAAAACTAGTTAGTGGCCTTCTCACTACTTCTTATGTCCCCGTATAGGCATCAGTTAACAAATCCTTTTACAAAGGGTTTCCCACATAACGATTTCATGATTTCACTAGGAAGCCAGTAATGATAAATATTCATTCACCAACTTGAGGGAGTGTTGAGTTAGGAGAAAATATTTTGTCAAATTACAAGATACTGGAACCATCACAAATATAGAGATCTTTTGCAATCATTACTTTAGGGATAAAGTTCTCCATGTATATCCTAACGTGCTGTCTCAGGTTATTCAATTCAATAAAGATCTTTTCTCATATAGCTTAATCCTTTTAAAGATAAATCACACACTTCATTTACCTGGAATTGAGTAATATCAAGTACAGAAAAACGAACTAACGAAGCCACAAATCAAGAGAACAACATCCAGTAGCAAAAGATATTATCTTTGATCCACAAATAAATCACTTCCAGCTTCAAAGGCCAAAGTATGTTATGTTTGCCCCAACTGGACCTAGTTTTGTGAACCTCAATAAATACAAATTACCAGCTCTGCACTGGGCATCTGTAATCCTTGATGAGATTTTAAATAAAATAAAAAGGACCCTTACTTGATCAGTTTGGTTGCCATGGTAACACCATTTTCTACATTCTACTAATGGTCTGTTAGCACAACAGAAAAGCCAAAGAACTAAAGAGAAAAACAAAAATCAAACTCTCTACACCAACACAAATGCAAAAGGTAATGAAAGGAAAACCTTTGACAAAAAATTTAAGATAAAAAAAGTGTATCAACTAGACACCTACAAAAACAAATATGTTCCGTGAATAGAATGATCCAGGGAAGCTATCCTCTTTAACAAATCCAAGAATACATGCGAGTATGCATATGTCTAAAAGGAATGAATCACAAAGAAGAAACAAAAAATACTAAAAAATGGAATTTCAGCTTTTCAGTCAAACATTTCAAACAGATAACACAACATGCCAAGAAAAACACCCTTCACAATGAAGCAAGTGTTTTGCTGATAAAAGAAAACAATGAAGCAAGTATAAACCCAGAAGCATCTTAGAACAACAATCAACCTTACGATATCATCTCCAATCTCAGGTGTAATGCTGACGCTTCTTCTTCTTATCCTACGGGCTTCTGACGAGGAGGATGCGCCATCTGACCTATAGCTAGATCTGAGAAATGGACAAACTTCTCTTATAAACCATATCTATAAGAAGAAATCATGAGATTAAAAAGAACAAGGACAAATAATCAACATTCTGCATTATTCCACATATAACTATTGCATGCAATGAGAAAGTAAATGCTGGCCCACACAATCTCATCCTACTTAATCACATTCAAGTCAACAAACCTAAAAGTAGGGGAAAGATATATTTTTATGATGGGTATTGAACATGGTAAAAAGTAGGTATAGGATGAATCTCCCTTGTGTAGAAAATACACGTACTGTATTTATAATAAAGAACATATGGAGTAAGCCCAAAATATAAACAATGATAGGAAAAAAAAATAATAACTGATAAATAGAAGATAAAAGATAAGATATCCAAGATATCTCTAACAATGGATATGTTAGAAAACAGTACTTCAAAAGCAACAAACCACAACAAATTATTGAGCGAAGGGCAGATCATTTCTACAGTCCCTAGTCAAATCCTGCATCTAGACTAGATAATTAAGGTGATTAACTTTTTTTTTTCTTATTTTGGTTTCGGGAACATTAAATGACAGACAGAATGCTAAGATATTAAAGATTAAAATGCATGCCCGTTGAAAGTTTTGCAAACATAACAATACTATGTGGAATCTAGTAAAAAGGCAAATAATTACCATACTAAAGTAAGGAAAACCCTAAACAAATAAATAAATAAAGTTAGTAATAACTAATGACACAATATACTTACAAAAACAAGAGGGGCCATAGACATAACAGTGAAAAAGCAGATATAAATGATGAGAACCTTGATGTAGCCTGATCATCAGTAAAATCTCTAAATGCTGTCCTATCACCACTAAGCATGGATCGCCCACGTGCTCGAAATGAGGGATGTTCTGGACTGCAAAACCAGAAATATTTCAAACGCAAAGGATGAGAATATGTCATTAAAAGAATGTCACAAGTCCTAAGAAAACTTTTTAATGAAAAATCTCCCCTAAAGTAACCAGGTAAGGGTGTATCGGACCTTAAATTAGTTACTGATAAATCCACAAAAATTTCAATGTATAGATGCATCTTAAGAAAGAACGCAGGAAATAAAAAATAAGTACAGAGAAATAAGGAAGCATGTGCACAAACACCACAAAGAACAACTTAATAATATACTAACACAAATGACAGATTACGTGGATTATAGAAGCTGAATTTTAGAAAAATTAGGCATCAATAAATCAAGAATCAAATCAAAGTTCAAATATTTGAACATTGAATGATAGTACAATAACCCTACAAGTCTATTTCCGACATGTTATACAAGACCAAAAGGAGTCGGCATATGACAAGGGCATCCTAATATCCTAATATAAAAGACAAAAAGCAAAATGATATGCAAGAAAAGCATATCCAATACTCCATGACATAATTAAGATATTCTCCTATGATTGTTTTAAATTTGAAAATAAAATTGGTTTCCACTTTCCACAGAACTTAGGTCTTCATGGCATTATTTTTAAACACTTTGCACCACAAAACAACCAGCAAATTGAAATTTCATTTTGACGAGTATGTTTGCTCCAATCATCATCATGCAGTGCTAGTGTATGCATATAATTAAAGACATAATCCTGTGCCACACCTAAACCATTTAACCATCAATGCCTTTAGTCATAAATGCATAGCTTTTGTAAGTCAAAAATACTCGATGAAGACCCTACCCCTAAACTGCCAATACTAATGACAATAAAATGTTTCACCACAAATAACCATGTGCAATTTATCATCACCAATTTCTCCTTATATGATTCTTTTCTTAATCTTCTTCCTATCCACCATAATACACTTCTACTGAGTTTTACAGTCTGAAACCAGCCAAAGGGTGCCCTGGGTAATCTGTAATTAAATGTCAACTACATTTACCTATACAGCGTTGAAAAATCATTGTGTAGTGTAAAAATCCAACCAATGTCAATTCCAAAATAAAGGTAAAGATGAAAACTATGATAGAGCAATGATGAATTTCACAAGGACCACATCCATTACTATTGTGAAAATATATATGATATTCCAATTTGGAAAGAGCGACCAGTCTATCCTATCCGATATGGTTCAGGATAAGTTCCGCATTCCCTTTTTATCTTGAGAACAATATCAACAGCCATACGTTGTAGTATCACACTCCAGGCTCTAGCCATCAAGACTCTAAACCTTCTCATACTGACAGACCAAGAGAAGAGGGAGTAACCAGAGCAAAAAAAAACACTTGTAATGCCATCAAAGATAATTTAACAGCATTATCAACCTAATCAAAGAGAGAAAAGTTTCTAAGCACCATGATCAACAAAGTAAAACAATTATCATTAATAATATAGATCTTGTGTTTTAAACCTAATGTTCTGAACCTAAACCAAGCTTATGTATACCCACATCATTTCGATACAAAAACAAATAATGAATAACCTTGAACTAGCCGTCCTCTGTTCAGCAATGATCTTTCTCCGACTACGCCGACCTAATGTAGTGCCAACGTTGGGTTCACTATGAGACAAGCTGAGATAATTGACAAGACAGTTCAAACAAGAAACAGTTGGTATATAGTAGTGTGCATTATTACAGGTTCTAGTAAAATAAATTCCCTAGGTATACACCAAAAAACTAAAATATAACAAAATCCAGAGCAAGGAAAAAGTGAACCATCTGCATCCTAAATGAAAACAATGGGAAAAAGCCACCATGAAAAACAGTTGAAAAGGAATGGAACGTGTTACCTCAAACTGCTATTTGATCTTAACATCACATTTCTCAAGGAAAGGCCCAATGCATTTGAAGATGGTTCAAATTTTCTATGGAATTGGAGGCTTTCCTCCTTCTCAACACTGAAAGAGGAGACAAAGAAAAACCAATCAATTGGCTACTCCTTGTAACTGGAAGAAAATATATAAACATTAAAGATGAAGCTCCAAAGTTTTTGTGCCTATAACCTCACAATTCATTTATTATTGACCCAATATCGAGAATTGTATTTGAAAACGCAAGATCAACTTTATAATTTTGGAAAAAGTAAAAGTTGACAGCTGTGACAATTTTTAATTGCAACGTGTCATCCTATTTGGTCCCCTATATTTTGAATTGCAACATGTCATCCTAGTTGATAGTTCTCCCTTTTCCAACATGGCATAAAACTTAAAGACAGTTAAAATGGTTAATTATTATTTTGTTGTACAGCTTTTATAAAGCTGCTTTTTGGATGCATCTTGTCTAGGGATTAAGATTGGTAGGCTCTAGCTATTCTTTGTTTTGTACTCTTCTCATCTTTTCACATATATAACAAAACAAATCCGTTGAGAGAAAAACTCATTGATTTTACTCATGCCTAAATTCAGGTTGGTATCAGAGCAATAAAATCTTGCTTTGACCTCTTAGTTGCCTATTTGACCGCTGTCCACCAGCAATCTTAGTGTATGGTGCGCCTCAATGAGGGCAACCCAACTTAAGAAGTTGTGTGGCCCGAACCGCAACCACTCGCTCTCATGCGTCAACAACCTATTGTGCGCACACACCACTCGTCATCTATCAGAAATCTCGCCAAACCAACACCATTAGACTTGTCCACTTCTTTTGGAACAACTTTGCCGTTGGTTCTTGGTTTCAACCAACTTGAAGTGTGGATCACATCACACTTATAAGCAACAGTTTTTTTATCTTCATCTCGGTCCTCCCTATACCAACGGGTCTCTACACTTGTAATGGCCACCACAAGTGCCTTCTTTCCTTTCTTTGGTACTCCTAAATTGCAACTACAAATTCAACTAGAATAAGTACTTGCACAGTCCGCTTTAGTGGAGTTGTGGTTCCTTGGTCAAGAATACCATAACCATTCAAAGAAGGAAGGTTGTGCTATTCCCGTTGAAAATGCAGCAAAAGCTTGAGTTCCTACCATGTGTTGTTATATGATAGTCAGTTGAACAAGACATCTTAGATACACTTAGATCCTTCAAGACATGTTTTTTTGGAAGAAGGTCCAAGACATTTTGCTAATGACTCTTTGAAGCAACTCGGAATAGTCTCCCTCAAAGAGACCAACCATGATATGATCTCACATACAACAAATGTTTTGGCAGCAGTAGAAGAACTAAAGAGGTTCCTTGTAACTAATCTTTAAAGGATATCAACAAAATACTTTATTATATATAGCCTTGATTTCGAGAAGTTCAAATTCAGATTTTGATCATGCAAGTGATCAAATTCTGGTTGTTCTAAGACCCCTTCAATGGACAACTTAATCACTAGACTTCTTCAAATATATAATTTGGTTAATGATGAAAATTCAACTAAAGTTATTGAAACTCCAACAAAGGTAGCACCCCATGCAAGAGGAGGTCATAGCAACCAAGAATGATGTGGTAGCCAGAGTGGACGCACTCACTCAATGCACATAATGCCCAAGAAAGTTGTTATTTCTTGCACAATTTTCAACAAAACAAAGTCCATGTGTTTAAATGAAGAAACCAAATTTTCTAATGAAGAGTACCAAGAATATTTAATGAGATTAAGAACCAAATTGGAAAAATAATTAAAATCTTCTAAAATGAAAATGCTAAAGAATATTTCTCTATTAGCTTTCGTTCTATTTTATCCTCATAGGGTATTCTACAACAACTCACATGTCCCTATACATCACAACAAAATAGCGTGGA
>Ga0099823_1001129_pt1 | contig 21038 bp, 22 predicted proteins | sample CowpearedBW_FD_76831 | JGI IMG/M metagenome (GOLD analysis project Ga0099823, IMG submission 76831) | Root nodule microbial communities of legume samples collected from California, USA - Cow pea red BW | ecosystem: Host-associated > Plants > Roots > Nodule | place: USA: California | collected...
CAATGTTCTATATTCAATTTGGTCCCTATATTTGTTATTTTTGTTCAATTTAGTCCCAATTTTGTTTAAAATTAACCAATTTTGTCCCTATCGAAGATGTGACCAAATTTAATTTTTACATCAAAGTTATAATGATGTGAAATTTAATATATTATATAAAAATATTTAATAAAACATGTGAATTTTAATATAAAAATTAAATTTGGTTTCAATTTGGAGAGGGACCAAATTGGTTCATGTTAACAAAAATTGGAACTAAATTGAACAAAAATAACAAATATAGAGATCAAATTGAATATAGAACATTGACTTGGACACGTGACACACGGTTGGGTTGACACGTGAATATTTAAAAAAATATAAAATAAAAAATAAAAAAACCACGAAATGACACGTGATAGTCACTGTTCATGGCAATTAATGATTTAAACGGTGTTAGCAAAAAAAGACCCAATTGAACAAAATTAACGAAAATTGGGACCTATTTGGACACAAAAACAAAATTAGGACTTATTTAACAAAATTTGACGAAAATTAAGACCAAAAAGGTATTTTAACCTTTCTTATAAATTTCAACCACCTAGCAATTCTTCTCTCTTAACGTTTTCATGCAAATATCATATAGTACTCCGTCATATGGAGATTGGAAGTTATGCTAAATAGGGATGATTATAAAGTATTGGTAATAAATAAAAGAATAATTATAGTTATCTTAGTTTCTTGATTACCATAATTATGTAGATCCTGGAATTGGCCAAGGACCTCGCAATACATTTTCTCCGAATATTTAACAATATCCAACTAGTTACACACGGCTGGCTCTTTCATTTAATATACCATGGGTGGCTCCTTCTTAGAATTGGCGCCTCATCCGTTTTTACGTTGTCCTGTGTCTCCTTAGAATTTTTTGTTCTGCCTTTTGGAATAAGCTGGATATGCCCATTAGTGATGGTTAAAATTGAAGTAGAAAGACCTATTCTTTGTGTTAATGAATCTGCAATAACTTGTGCATTTGGTTGGAGCATAACTATGAAATCCTCTAGGTGCCGTTTATGCACAGCAATTATGGTTTCCCAATGGTAGTCCTTTAACTTGTCAATGGATAAGTGTACATTAACATAGTTAGAGTAGATGGACGGGTCAGAGACACCAACAGAGAATTCAGAACTGAAAGAAGCAGTGGAAGATGCCATGGAGGAAGAGAAGAGAGAGGAAAGAAAACCCTAAAATACCAAAGAGGTCTGATTGAATCAACAAGACCAGATCCAGAAAGAGCAGGACGAGATGATTCCGGCGCAGGTGATCGCTACCGGAGACGTTAGGTGGCACGCCGCCACGTGCAGCGGCGAAACAGGAGGAGGCACGCCTTCGAACGGCGTGCGAGGGAGCATCGCTGCTCCGATGGTGACGATTCTGGCGACGTTGAGGTCGCCTTGGCGATCAGAATTGTGTGGTTGTCGGTCGGAACTGACACTTCAGTGCCAACAGTGACGAAGGAGGCAGCGGTTGCAGCGACAACGGCTGAAAAAAATACTTTAAGCTCTGATACCATGTTGAGAATAAAGAAAATAGGGTTTGAGATTAATCACCCTTGTGTATAAACCACAAATAGGGTAATATATTTATAGTAGAGAGATGTACAATTAAAAAGAGTAACTGAAAAAATAGAGTAAACAGAAGATATTGTTTAATATCTAACGATCTTAATAATATCAAACAATATCTAAACAATATCTAACAATAATGTTTTTATTTAGTGTGAAAAGTGTGATAATAAAGTTCAAACTCTTGTCTATTTTAATAACAATGTAAACTATGCGAGAATGCATATCATTTTTTCACCTTTCTTTGAATCAGTACTGAGCATATATTCTTATAGAAGTGACAGAAAAGAAGATGATGGGGAGGCTTCTCAAGACAGACGAACAGGAATATACGATGGTTTTAGTGAAACACAGACAGAATCTCAGGTTATATTTTTGACATTGGCTACTGCTTTTACTCTTCAATTTTTTCAAGTACTTGTCTGGTTTGTGACTTCTTTTTTGTTTAAACATATTTTGTTACATATACCAGTCTCTCCCTGGAACTATAGTTAGTTACCTTTTGCACTTGCTACTTACTAATGACTATTTGAGTGCATTTGGTGAATGTCATTTACTTTTGTAAAATGCAGGTTGTTGGTTATGAAGAAGATTTGTCAGGAAGGCAAAGCCTTATAGATAAATACCGAACTCGAAGTAGCACGCAGTGAATAGATCAAGAATCTGTTTTGTCCTGATTTCAAAACATGAAAGATAAAAGAAGAAAACTCAACCTTGGTCAGCTAATGAAGGGAACATTTTAGCACATCAACAACAACTTAGTATAGGTCAATCAATTATGTCTATTTTATTATGTTATTCCCATCTCCAAAATAAAATTTCATCTTTATCTCTATAGTAACAAGTATAAATTTTTTATCCAATTTTGATCCCTACATGTTAAAATTCACGCAAAAAAAAAAACATAAATTCAATATGTAATGGACATACTTATACTTCTTTAGAGTTAAATATTTAAAAAAATTATAATTATATAAATTTTAAATTAAAATATCAAATAACAATTAGATTAAAGTGAAATAATTATGTAAAATATTATACAATCATCCATAAATAAAATTTTATGGCAATCGAAATTCTTATTTTCTTTTTCTAAATTCTAAGAATCTTTTCTATATACTAACAAAAATTATAATACATCATTTAAGTAAAATTGCATAGAGAATAAAGATTAAATTAATGTTGTTTGACTCGTTTTGTCACGACACAAATTTATTTACTGTGAACATGTTACATTTGTTTCACAAATTGAACCTAAGAAGTGAATGATGTTTTAAATGATAGTAATTGGATTGTTGCTATGCAAGATGAACTCAATAAATTTACTAGAAATGATGTGTGGTCTCTAGTACCTAAGAGTGATAAAAGGAATGTAATTGGTACTAAATAGTTGTTTACAAATAAAATGGATGAAGATGAAAATATAATTAGAAATAAAGATAGACTATTGGCTAAAGGGTATAATCAAAAGGAAGATACTAATTTTGATGAAACTTACGCACCCATGACTAGGCTAGAAGCTGTAAGATTATCACTTGCATATGCTTGCATGTGTAATTTTAAACTTTCTCAAATGGATGTGTAAAGTGTATTCTTGAATGATTTCTTAAATGAAGAAGTGTATGTATTACAACCTCCTGGCTTTGAAGATCACCTTTATCCTAATCATGTTTTCAAATTGAAAAAGACCTTGTATGGTTTGAAACAAGCACCACGATAGTGGTATGAAAGACTAAGCAATTTTACTTCATCAAATGGATATGCTAGATGTTTTGTTGATAAAACACTCTTCGTTAGGAAACATGAAAGTAATGTTATACTTGTTCAAGTGTATGATGATGATATTATCTCTGGTTTAAACAATAACTCTGTATGAAAAGTTTGTTGCAGCTATGTAGGGTGAATTTGAATTGTCTATGATGGATGAGCATAACCTACTTTCTAGGGCTGCAAGTTAAAGAACTCGAACAATGGACATTTTTTAGTTAGTCAAAATATTGTTTTGATTTGCTGAAAAAGTTTGAAATGGAGAATTGCAAAGAAGTTGTCACTCTAATTGCTACAAACTATCTTATGGATTCAGATGAGGTTGGGTAGTAAGTTGATTCAAGCAGATATAGAGGGTTGATTGGTTCTTTGGCCTATCTAACAACAAGTAGGTCAAATATTCAATTTAGTATATGCTTATGTGTAAGATTTTAATCCAATCCAAAGGAGTCACATTATAAAGTTGGAAAGAAGATTCTCAAGTATCTGAAAGGGACAATCAATATTAGATTATGGTATCCAGGTAGTTCTAAGATGGCTCTTAGTGGATTTTTAGATTCTGGTTATGCAGGGTGCAAATTGGATAGAAAAGCACAAGTGGAACATGTCACCTACTTGGCTCAAGCTTGATATCATGGAATAACAAGAAGTGAGCTTGCGTGGCACTCTCCAAGTTGAGGCAAAATATATATATAGCAACTAGTCATGGTTGTGCTGAAATAATATGGCTAAAATATCAACTCTTGGACTATGGTGTGAAGTTGGAAAAGGTACCCTTATATTGTGATAACATTAGTGCAATTAATCTAACTAAGAATCCAATACAACACTCCAAAACCAAACACATTAAGATAAGGCATCACTTTATTAGAGATCATGTACAAAAAGGTGATTATGAAATTAAGTTTGTTAAAACAAAGAATCAATTAGTTGATTTGTTCACTAAACCACTTGCTCATGATAGGTTTAACAAGCTTAAAATAGAATTAGGCATTCTAGATATGAAAAATGTGACTTAATACATTTCTGGCTTGTTAATCTTATTGAATCATGTGTTAATTTCACTTAAATAGTTAAATTCTGCATAAAGTGTGATCTTATAGTATTTTAATGTTAAATCTATAAACAACACAAAGATTTCACTTAAACTGCCAAATTTTGCATAAAATGTGATCTTCCAGTATTTTAACATGTTAATTTTACAAAACAACACATAAATTTCATATAAAATGTTAAATTCTGCACTAATTGTGATTTGTCAGTATTTTAATCTATTGATTTTACAAAACAACACTTAAATTTCACTTAAATTGTTAAATTATGCACAAAGTGTGATATGTCAGTATTTTAATTTGTTGATTTTACAAAACAACACATACATTTCACTTAAACTGTTAAATTCTGCAAAAAGTGTGATATGTCAATATTTAATATGCTGATTCTATATTTTTATGTGTTAATTTCACTTATGCTGATTTAAATCTGAATGAACTGAATTCAATTGATTGACCCAGTCAAATAATTCATTAGTGACACTATACGTACTATGGTAACAATTATTGCATCAACTAAATCTGCTTTTTCAGATTTCATTGACCATAAAGCACTTTTATTACATGATTCCCAATGTGCATGCATTTGTTGTGATATGAAATAAGTAGATAGCACATAAAACGCCTGGAAACATCATGCTTTATGATCATACATAGATTATAATGCATTTAATTGACTCTGATTGCTTATATTGCACTGAATACGAAATCACTATGCAAATTAATTAATTGATTACAAAATTTAATACGCTGCTTTTATAAATACTAGCTTTGGCATCATGCATTTGCATTCATATTTACTAGTAAATGCCAAACCACAACACAGGATGTCTCACAAAGAGAGAAATATGCAATCTGATGAGGAGATCTCCAACCCTTATACACCAACCTTTCCCGTTGCTGAAAATCATGGTAGGCTTGAAGCTTGGTTTAAGGGTCATGAGGACAAAATTCAAGTGTTCCTCATTGAGATAACCCACAAGCAGATAATCATCCCTAAAGTGTTTGTTTCTCCTAGTTGAGGGCTGAAAAGTTTGAGGCCTTGCATCAACAACTCGGAACACAAAAGCTTAAGGCATTTCTTGAACTTTTTGGCAAGATTTATCTGGTTCTAGTGAAAGTCTTTTATGCCAACCTTAAGTTCAATGGTGGTGTGCTAAAATCTAGTTTGAAAGGTGTCAAAATGGAGATTACCAAGCCAATATGGAAGGATGTGGTTGATCTTAGACAAAGAGGTGTGCAAGTTAGAAAGGGAGAAATCACAACTATTGAGGAATTCAACAAAGTCCAATACTTTAACCAATGTGTGTGAAATTCATGGTTAACAATATATTAAATAACATAATGAACCTGTCATAGAATTCAAATTTGATTGGAATGTATTGAGCTCCTCCGGAATGTTGTGCTACAAAATCATTAGGATATGACATTGACGGATACTCCTTCAATGTTCTTCTGTTATTTTTGTAGTAGCTTCACAATCTCAACCAAGGTCAAATTTTGCAAAGTTTCAATTCCTAGATTTAAGTTTGCAAAGAATAAAGGTAAAGTTAGGCATTTGCAAGTTGGTAAATAATGTACACACATTAGTAATGGTTTATACCTAGATTGTTAGAAATAATTCTTTCATTAAATAATATTCCATCTGAAAGCCATTCCCCTATTTTATTCCAAATGTCTTCAGGTTTGCTGACACTATTTGACATTAGTATATTCATAAACAACTTCCTTAGGAAATGTCCTGAACCCCAATCTTTTGCTTCCTTAATAGCTTTAACATATTCATTATCGTCTGCCAAAAATCCAAAAGCTAAGCAGGCTTCTCTGACTGTAGGGTATGTTATGTTCTTTACTGTTCGAAGATCTTCATAAGATTATGGACCTTTCACAACTGTTAACATTCTTCTTACATAGAAAAGTTCACCAATTGTTGGAGGAACCCACACAAGTCTACTGATTGTATTGCCCTTTTCCCTTGGTTTCCATCATCTTTGTTTCTTATTATAAACATACTTAAATACGAATTGAGGTTATGTAAGAACTTGTGCTTCTAAGTATTTCTTGTTGCATTCCATCCAGATGGTAAACATGGACTCTCTAATGGTTGGTTTACCTATTATGTTATCAATATCATCATCATCCTTGAAATATACAAATTGTTCACCTGGCAGATGATAAAATAATCTTTCCACTACAATATTTCTGTCATGAATAGCAAATGAAAAAGATCCTCCAACATGTTTCACATGGAGATATATACCTACAATCCAAATATTGTTTGATCTCATATATTGGTTGACTACATAAGGATGTTTCATTATTAAGATCTATAGCAGTTGTAATTTTGTCGTAACCCTTGTTGATGTACTTAAATAAGTACTTGATGGAATTACTACGATTACACCATTCAAGATTAATATGAGTTTGGTACTTTAACATTAATTGAACATTGTAAGGAACAACAAAACGATTATCTAATGCAATATCATTTTTTACAACATTGACACCATTATCTCTTTGCCGATAACATGGAAAATCATCTTCTGAGAAAAAATTGTAGTATTATGAAATTTCTTTGGATAATACCAGGAACATGATCCATTTTTCATACAAGGAGATGATTTATTAGTTATTCCACAAGGCTCTTTTTCAGGACATGGGATTTCAGCTAAGTTTACCTTGTCAATATCTACTAGTGTAGGATATTTGCTAGAAGGATGCAAAAATAATAGTATATGTGGTAGAACACGTTTTTGGAATTCAATACTATACAAATCTACAATGTGAAAGAAAGTTATAACTATAATAATCATAAAATACAATTAATTGCATTAAGGTTTAGGGTTTAGCGTTTAGGGTTTACATAATTATAATATAAATACTCACATGCAACAACTCGTCCTAAGATGTGTTTCTTTGTCAAATCTTTGAGAAGTTCATCAAATTTGATTCTGAAAACTTTGGAAGCAATATCTGGTCGGTTTACTCACTACAAGAAAATTACTTATTATCTACGATTGTTTTTGTAGATAATTTCATTTTATCTACGAAAAAAGTTCGTAGATAACATTAAAATTCATGGGTAGCGAAAAAATAAATTACATACGAAAATTTTGTAGATAAACATAACGAGCTTTGACAAGAATTTTTCATACGAAATGTTACCTATGAAATTATGTGTAGAAAATAAAAATAATTTACCTATGAAATTATATAAAAATAATTTTTCATACGAAATGTTACCCGTGAAATTATATAAAAATTATTTATAAAAGAATTTACCTACGAACATAACTCGTATGTAAGAATTATAATTTTTTTATTAAACTTTTCTTTCTTGCGTTTCGTTCCCTCGCTCTGATTTCTCAACCCTTCTCTTTTACTTCTTTATCTTAGGTTTCTCTTCAAAAACCATTTACTCTCATTAGGGTTTTTCACCCTGCTCACAACTTCGATCCTCTCATTTCAAAATTACTTGATCTCAAACCCACTCCCTCCCGATTTACTCTCACTCTTGCATTTCCAAATCATTTTTGTGTAACAGTTGAGTCGATTGGACATAATCAATTTTTCTAGTGTTCTTCGCTGCTTCTCTTTATAAATCTCACTTTTCGATTCACATTTGTTTCTCTCACATTTGTTTCCTATCACTTGCAATTCCATTATGGCCTCAAGGTAGTGTTATTGTTGGCTTTGTGTGTGCTTCCCGTGATGGATGTGACCATTCGCCCAACCAAGAACCCTTTTTGCATGAAGGGTCGCGTCTATTATGACCGTTGTCGTGCTGGTTTTGAGAACTCTGCAACCACCTACATTTATTGTGCGACAGTTATGTTGTAATGCAAAGCTTGTGAGAAGTCCTCACCCTGAATGCAGGGAAGTGACCCGTGGCCATGACGAAGCCCTTGTTATTCTCACCTGCTACAATGGCATTGCCTTCGACGACAGGTATGTCAATGCCATGGGTTTCATGTCTTAGGATGTTGTTGCTAGCTGTGATGAGGTCCAGTCCTCAAGAAATACCAGGAGCTCGACAATGAGAACTAATTAATTGTTTAATTAATTAATTGATCTCAATATATTATCATTATCCACCATCGTTTTCGGTTTCCTAGTGTCTATTTAGTTCAATCTTAATGTTGAGTATTATCTCGACATTTTCATATTATGTTATATATAATATATGTATGTGGACCCTGCTTAATATTATGTTGCATCTTGAATGGTTTTCTTGAAAGAGTTTTATAGAATGTTTTATGCCTGCTATGATGAATATTGTGTTGCTATTTACAAAGCTAAATATAACTGAAGGAAAAATGGAAAGTATGATAACTCCAAAATTTAAATGGTGGTTCATGAATATATTGCGTCTAAAGTACCTTAAGCAATTTAATGTGGACATAGACTATTTGTAAGCATTCTTTCCTCGGTTGAAATAGGTAGAAATTAAACAAATCTTAAACCATTCATACATTAAACATGAATGGGCTGATCAATGGGACTTCATGATGTAAAATGTTGTGTATATTTAATTTCTTCTTTGATACTTATAGGCTTATAGCTTATGTCATAGGCTCATAGCATTGCTTTGTATAGATTTTATTTCATGATTATTGGTAACTAGAATTTATACTATGATATGAACAATTTCATGCAAGAGATTTTTTTTCCTATTTATGTTTGAACATTGTTTCAACTAAATCTAGGAATTTCTCTTGCAATATATAATACTTGGACTTGCAGGTTTGAACATTGATACATAAATATTGGTTAATCACAAAAAGAAAGAAAGAGAAGCAGCAAAATAGTAAAATGTCCTTTTTTAAAAAGTATATCAAAAACTTATGGGATTGAATTAGGTTTAAAAATAAATTTGATTAGAAAATTTTTTGAACTCAAATCGGATCTTGCAGGATGCACAGGTTCCATAAACATTTAAAGAAACTAAAACAAGTGAGAAGACCAAGATTGAGGAAACAATCCCAGGAAAACTAGGCATTGAGGTTTCAGTCCCAAAAGCAACAACAATTGATGTTGTTGTTATTGTTAAGACCACGAAGGAAGTGGTGATATTGAAGACAGAGGAAAAGGCTAGAGAAGTTATGATAGAAGATCCAACTACTGGAAAAGAATCAACAGCAGAAGATGAGAAGGCGAATGGAAAAAATGAAGCTTTGGTGGGCAATTGAAGTGAAATTAAGAAAGAAAATTTATGTGTTATTGCATGTCGTTTCCAACTATTAATTACTTTTGAAGGGAACCTTACTTGGCATTATCGATATTGTTTCTATGTCTGAGAATTATTCTCTCTGTATTTCCCATGATTATGTCTCATCTCAAAGCATTTTGGTCAACCTATGTTAATCATTTGAGCTTTTAAAAGCTTGGCCAAGTGATGGAACATGTTCTTCATGTAATGGATGTGAAGAGGGTTTCGACCAAGCTAGAATTTTGCAAGAGCAATAAGATGTGTGATGTGCTATTTCACATGTGTATGCTTATTTTTTTTGTCTGAGTTAGTTGTTCGATTGTCTTTTTTTTTTCAAATTGTGAATATTTATAATAAAAAATGATGATTTAGGTTCGAACTTAAGACCTGTTGAAGAGTAGGCAAATGCTCTCCCACTTAGCTAACCACCGTAATTTGTTAATTATTGCATTGATTTCTATATATGGTTCCACGGATTCTAAAATCTTTTCTTTTTCATATTTAAGTTACCTACGAAAATTTTCGTATGTAATTTATTTACGAAATCTTTCGTAGATAATTCAAATACTTTTTTCACGATCAGTTTTCGTAGATAATTTTTGACATCGCGCTTTCGTAGATATCGTTCGTAGGTAAATTATCTACGAATACATATTTCGTAGATAAAGTTACCTACCAGCTTAATACCTACGCATTTTGCTTCGTAGGTAATTCGAAGGTTACAACACATTACCTACGAAAATAGCACATTACTTACAAAAAATTGGCGTAGATACTAAGCTGATTTCTTGTAGTGACTACTGTTAATTTTAGAGTAGTCAAAATTCTACATATTTCTAGCCATTTAGGATTGCAAGTAAATGTCAAGAATAGATATGGGAATCCAACATAACCACAAATTGTCATTCCATCAAAATAGAGTTGGTCCATAAATCTCATGCCACCAACAAATGTTGATGGTAGCACAAATCGTTTTCCCGTTGTGAGCCTTGATTGTGTGTTCCATTAGAGGATTCAAAAAGGTTATTGTACTCCTCAACTCCCAGCTTTGATTGGTTGTTTCTAGCGAAGTATAGCCTTTCTGACTCAATCATAGTATATCCATCTACGACAAATTGTTGAAACAACCTTCTAGATCTCAAGATAGTCTTTTCCTCACATTCCTTTGACTAAATTCTAAAACAAAATCATTCCCTAATTTTTAATCGATTTCGTTTTCTATATTTGGAAGACAATGATTCCCTGTGATTTGTATCATGCCTATACCCATCTTCGTCGTATGGAAATAGCAAAGGATATTGAAAACCCAAATAACTAGTCTGCATTTCGTTTATTCTTCGTAGCTTTCCGGACCTTGTATGCATTATAATGTCTCTTGGAGAAGTAGTATCAACATCTCCTACTATCAAAGCAGCTACTGCTAAAACGGTGGGGATATTGTATACTCTTCATCTTTTATCCTGTCAGATATAACTATGAGTTTAAGATCATCAAATGGTTGTTGTCTATATTGATCTCTTGCCATTTAGAATGATTTATTATGAACATTGTGCTTATCTAACATATTAGTTAGATTCTTTACAATTTATACATCAATGTGATTTTGGTTCCTGCAAAATAAATTGGAAGAATATGATTATTTTCGTAAGGATAACAAAATTTTTCATATATTAATATACCATGGAAGAAGTTCCTCCTATTACCTTAGAGAATGAATTCTATTGTATGTTTCATTCTCAGTGTCATAAATGTAGAGTTGAGCAAACTTTGGACATTCTCCTTTTGGAGGAAGAAGGCTGCAAATTCTATGACATGATTGGCCTTGTATTCTCAAATTCGGTGGTCCATGTCCATTGTTAAATATGTTGTCCACTTTTGCTTCAGAAGATGTGAATGTAAACATTATGTTGTATGTTTTAATGTGTTGATAGTTTTTACATTCTTTAGAATGACATCCAAATAAAAGTCGTTGAAGCTCTTCAGGTGGTTCTTTCAACATAGGCAATTGAACCATCTGTTGCAATAACACATATGAAAGTTAGGATGTATATTATTTTTGTTTTTGTTGATTCGTTCTTGATATTACATACATGCTTTGCAATGTTTACATAAATTTATTGGATCCCATATATCCGAATACACGGTGTGATAGAGGTTCTACCACACCAAATTAAAACAGATAAATGCAATATGTGGTAACCAACCATAGTCATCTCTCAACGACCAATGTTCTTGTTCAAAACTTCATTTTCCAGACAAACACACCAACTATAACATAGGGGGTTTGACAGATTCAATTTCAACACAAAATTACTAAAATCTAATAGCGAAACTTAATTGAACAAAATTCAAAATGTATTGATTCCTTGATTCCACTGAAAATCCACCAATCATAGATTACCAAATTACTTGTTCTATTTGATTTTGCTCTCATGAACCCTAAGTTAATCAACTAAGCAAAATTAATCATGGATTCATTATGTCATTAAGCACAACAAATTTTAGGCAGCTAACACCCACAGATTTAAGCAAGATGTGACATAACCCATAAACATTAAGCATGAATACGAGCCATTAATGTGCACAAAACACAAATTTGAGATTAAACATGCATCAAAAAACGTATTTATCATGAAAATGCAACCTGAACCAGAGTCAAATCCGAACACAACCCAGAAACGACCAACAATCTCATGGTTTGATTTCAATTTTTTCAAGGAATCAATACAAAAAGCTTAGCTAGACATGGAAATGGAGCATACAAGCCCTTCAAAACGGGATTCACAAAAACAAAACATCAAACCCTAACTTGGGTATTATTCAAACGTGATTTCAAGACCAAAAGAGAAATTTTAAAGCTTCAATGAAACAAAAATGGTTGTTGTCATATAAAAACCAAAAACCCCATACATGGGTGTTATTCCAAGTCAATACAATCCACAAAATGAAATGCCCAATCTAGCAAATGAGTTCAAAACGTATAACCCACATTGGGTGCTATCAAATTTGCATAAAAACGCTAAAGATAAGTGCTAAAACATAAAAACCGCAAGAGGCACCTCCATGGTCACCACCCAAACATTCAAAATGCAAAAGTGGAGGTTGGAGAAGATGATGTTCGACTGCCACCCTAAAAAATCTAAAAATCTCGTAGTCACATCAATTATACCACTCTTATTTACAAAAATGCCACTATGGGCTGAAATTGCTAGCCCAATGACGTGGACGGGCTGACTAACATAGCGTAGACGTGGCAATGATATGGAAATTCTCTTCATCTGAAGATTAAAGTGCAAGCTCCAAAATTGCTTCACCCAAATACCTAAAAATAATTAAACACGAAAATTAGGCCAAATAATGTGAAATTAACCCAAATTTGGAACAATGCCCCAATAAAGCCCAACAGATGAAAACACACTACAGATAAACAATTAAGCACTGAACAACTATCAAATGAGTACACAAAGGCTAGTAGAATGGAGGAAAATAATGACTCATCAAAATTGACCACACTCATCAAAGCAAGGACATCACAAACAAAACAAGAGAGACAAAAAAAGACACAAGACAAACAGACTCGAAACAGACAAATGGAAACACATCCAACACAAAAGGATTCAAAGCTGCAACGTATCCATTAACATCATCCAAGCAATTCAAAATATGTCAAGTATTCACTATGCTCATATAGAGAATTGAAAGCTACATAACCTCACAAAATATTCATTGTATCATGTCATCCCAAATATAATATCTAGCATCACTCTTGAGTTTATCACATTGAGCTCTGGATGCTAGGGGAGGAAAAAGAGAAGCAGCAAGATAATTCACAGTGTTAGCAAACATGGAGAGGGAAAAGAAGTAGAGAGTGTCAACAAACTTTCATCGGGAAAGTCATCCCGGATAGGTGAAACATCATCAAAAAATCTCTTTATCCTGCTTAGGTGGTCTGCTACCAAATTTTGTGCTCCGCTCCTATCACAGATCTTCAAACCGAACTCTTGGAGTCAGAGAATCTATCTTATCAGCCATGGTTTCGACCCCACCTTCTTCAACAGGAACTTCAAAGCTGCATGGTTAGTAAACACAACAACAGGAGAATCAAGCAAATATGATCTAAATTTCTCAAGTGCAAAAACAATTGCAAGGAGTTCTTTTTCTGTTGTGGTATAGTTCGCTTGAGCAGCATCTAACGTCCTGGAGGCGTAGTAGATGACTCGAGGCTTCTTGTCAATCTCTTTTGCTAGGACAGCTCCCACAGCATAATTTGATGCATCACACATGAGCTCGAATGGGGCTGTCCAATCCAGCGCCAGAATGATATGAGTGGTGGTCAGGGCCTTCTTGAGGCAATCAAAAGCTTTTTTGCATCCTTCATCAAAGATGAAGTCAACATCCTTTTGCAACAAATTGGACAGTGGAAGGGCCTTCTTGCTGAAATCCTGAATAAAGCGCTTGTAAAACCCTACATGGTCAAGAAAAGAACGAACCTCTCGCACATAAGAGGGGTAAGGCAACTGTGAAATAATAGAAATCTTGGCAAGATCAACTTCAATGCCCTTACTCGAAATTATGTGCCCCAAAACTATACCATGTTCGACCATGAAATGACATTTCTCAAAATTCAGAACAAGGTTAGATTAGATGCACCTATTAAGAACTTTATCCAAACTTTCAAGACATGAATCAAAAGAGGATCCATACATAGTAAAATTATCTATAAACACCTCTATGCAGTTTTCAAGAAAATCACTGAAAATGCTAAGCATACACCACTGTAATGTTTCAAGGGCATTGCATAGGCCAAAAGGCATCCTCCTATAAGCAAAAATGCCAAAGGGGCAGGTGAATATGGTTTTCTCTTGGTCCTCAGGTGCAATATGGATTTGAAAGTAACCAGAAAAACCATCAAGAAAGTAGCAGTGGGATTTACCTGCCAAGCGCTCAAGCATTTGATCAATAAAAGGCAAGGGGAAGTGGTCTTTCTTGGTTTCTTGATTTAGCCTTCTATAGTCGATGCAAACTCTCTAACTGTTTTGCACCCTTGTTGGAATCAACTCCTCTTTTTCATTCTTCACTATAGTGAGGCCTATCTTTTTAGGAACAACATGGATGGGGCTAACCCACTGACTATCTGAAATAGGATAGATGATCCCAACTTGAAGAACCTTGGTCATCTCCTTCTTGACAACATCTGAGATCACAGGGTTGAGTCGCCTTTGTGGTTGTATCATTGGCTTTCCTTCATCTTCCAATAATATCCTATTCATGCATGTTGATGGGCTAATACCATGAATGTCAGCCAATGTTCATCCAATCGCCTTCTTGTGCTTTTTAAGAACATGCAACAACCTCTGCTCTTGTTCAGTAGTGAGGGAGGTGGAAATGATGACGGACAGCTTCTCCTCCTCCTCCAAGTAGACATACTTGAGGTGTCTGGTAGGGGTTTCAACTCTAGAATGCTGGATGTTGGCTGAATATCTGGAACCAGAAGGGAGGAAGAAATGGTTCCATAGCCTGTACCTCGACATAACAATCAGATGCATATGTAATTCCTGCAACATGGTTAGTGCATTCTAACCGTGTAACATCAAAATCATATGGTACAACACCCAGAGAGTCAAACTCAGAATCAACATAAAAATCAGAATCATAATATAAATCAGAGTCAACACCAATGCATGCAAATTCAAACAATTCAGACACAGATGCATATTTCATGCAATGCAAATGGTGGAAATTAGAAATATGTCCATCAACAGCATCATCAATGATATCAACGTGAAAAATAGAGTGATCCTCAAAAGGATGTTTCATAGCATCCAGAATATTAAAACGCATAACAATATCATCAAACTCCATGGACAAAGTACCTGCATGGACATCAATCTTGGTTCGTGCAGTTTTTAAAAATGGTTTGCCTAAAATGATTGGTGCAGAACCATGTGAAAAACCCTATTCCATATCAAGAATGTAAAAATCAGTAGGGAAAATAAATTCACCAACACGAACCAAAACATCATCAACTAAACCTGTTGGGTGGGAAACACTTCTATTTGCCAACTGAATCACCACACTTGTAGGTTGCAGGGGTCTAAGAGAAAGAGATTTAAAAATAGATAGAGACATTACATTTATTGAAGCATCAAGATCAAGCATTGTGTTTTCAAATTTATTGTTACCTATGATGCAAGGTACATAAAATGTACCTAGGTCCTTGCACTTCTCAAGAATTTGAGGAACAAATTTACCTATTAATGCTGACACATTTCTCCCCATGCTGATCTTCTTATTTCCCTTTAGCCTCCTCTTGTGCGTGCACAACTCCTTCAAGAAATTTGCATATCCTGGGATCTGTTTAATGGCATCCAATAGAGGTATGTTCACCTCCACCTTCCTAAATGTTTCTAAGATTTCCCTGTCAACCTCTTCCATCTTTTTGCTTGGAATGGCTCTTGGAGGGAAAGGTACAGTAGTAGAGTTGGAAGGTGTAAAAGTCACACTAGATGTGGAAGGACCAGCTGCATGAGCATCACACTTTCTCTGAAGTGTGGCAGGGTCGACTTCCTTTTCAAGTGTGTACTGAGCAATGGGAACTTCAATCTTCTTCCCAAATCTCAATATGATAGCACTCACATTTCTGAGCCTGTGCTTGGTTTAGCTTAGTGGCCATCTGCCCCATTTCATTTGTCAGACTCTGAATTGAAGCTCTAGTCTCTTGCTAGAATTGCATATTTTGAAGGGTCATCATCCTGACTAACACCTCTAATGAAGTAGAAGATTAAAGTGCAGCAGCAGCTGGGGTAGCAGCAAGGACAAGTGGAACCTAGGTAGCTTGTGGTGCATGTGCAACTCTTTGTTATTGGTAAGAAGGTGGCTGCACATTTTGAACCTGTTGGTTTTGCTACTGTTGTTGGTTCCCCATCTCAAATTAGGATGATTTCTCCAACCTGGATTATGTCTATTGGTGGATAAATCATGGTTTTGCTGGTGTTGTTGGGCAGCCTATTGTTGAAAATGTTAGCAACATAGGCTTAAGGAGTATTAGAAGGTGTAGAAGTTGTGGCTTGTTGCAAGGCAGGGCAAGAATATGTGAAATGCTCAACTAACATGCAAATGCCACAAATCATTAGTGCAAATTATTCGATAGAAAATGGAATCATTAACATTTCTTGTTTTTTATATCATTTTTCATATTCTTCTTCGTCTTTATTGATGTATTTGTTGTTGAAAGTTGGGCTAAGGGTACGTCTTCCAAAATTTTGAACTCAAGGATGGTTGATGGTAAATCTAACAAACATTATGACTTCTGAATTATGGCACTGCACCCAACCTCTAATTCAAAAGTTTCATCTTTAAGAATTTTCCTCTTCTTGGTTAACAAATCCTTCATGAACTTTGCATAAGTTAGCATTTGCTCCATGGCTTCAGTGAATGGCACATTGATTTGTAACCTCTTTATCATATCCAGAAACTTAGTGAATTATCTTTCTTTGTCTTTTATTAGGTCCATGGGGGTAAGGTAGATGTTTAACAAGGGCATTTTCTTTCCCTATAGGTTTCTTCTTCCCCTTTTCTCTCGCTCTCTTTCTTTTCCTCTATTTTTTCTTTTTTCTTTTTCTACTTGTATATTTACATTATTGTTATCTACATCCTCCCTACTCTTCTCTATATTCTCTTTTTCTTTTCTTAATTCTCCAGACTCATTCTCATTTTCAGTTTCTTCTCTTTGCACTACCTTTTCTTTTTCATGCTCACTCTTAGTATTCTCTTCTTCTTTTTGTTCTCCTTGTAGTTCACTCATCTCACCTTCTTTACTTCTTAAATTTTTTCCACCCTTTTTTTCCTATCATTCTACTTTGTTTGGCAATGATAGACTTGCATTGTTCCTAATTATCGATCCTTGTATTGGCTGATATTGGAGCTTCCTATTGATTTGTAAGTTGCTTTGCAATCTGTCCAATTTGCACCTCAAGGTTTCTTATGGATGCCTTAGTGTTCTTTTTTATTAGAAGTTGATACTTGTATGAATTGAGTCAAAGCATCTTCAATTTGGGAAATTTTGTCATGTTGTTGATTTTGTTGTCCTTGATAAGGCATTTGTGTAGATTGCCTATTGGATGTTCCTCCTTCTTACCTCTAACTAGAATGTTGATTTTTATTTTGGTTTGATCTTCAATTGTTGGAATAGTTGTGTGTTCCCCTATTATTGTTCATATAGCTCATCTCCTCTTTTTGAGTCTCTAATGTAGAATAGTGATCATTTTGGTGTTCTCTAGAGAAAAAAATCACATCTTTGCACTTGTTGTGCTGAGCCAAGAGGTTGTGGCTCAAGCTAAAATTTCATCATTTTCTTCTTCAATTCTTCCATTTGCTATGAAAGGTATCCTATGATCTCGACTCTAGAATCTCTCTCTTGAAAGGTTGATTTCTATCATATTGAACTTGATGGTCACTAGTAGCTAGTGATTCAATTATCACAGTGGCTTCTTAAACATTCTTTAACATCATGGTCCCTCTTGCAAAGGCATCGAATAGCATTCTAGTTTGGGGCCTAGGTCCATTGTAAAACATGTTATATTGTGTTATGTCATCAGATCCATGGTTTAGGCATTTCTTTAGTAATGCCTTGTATCTTTCCAATACTTCACAAAATTGTTCACCAACTCCATGGGAGAAGGTTTTTATGGTAGCTTTTAAACTAATGTATTTGGAAAGAGAGAAAAATCTTGGTAGGAACTTTTTCTCTACATCTCCCCAACTGGTTAACTTTTGATTTAGGTGAGATTGCAGCCATGTTTTGGCCTTACCTATGAGTGAAAAACAGAATAATCTGAGGGAAACTACCTTTTCATCATCAGAGTCAGTGCCAAGAGTTCCACACAACTCATAGAGCATGGCAAGATGATTAAAGGGTTTTTCCTGGTCCAAACCAGAAAAATGGTTTGTTGTGATTAATGAGAGTAGTGCAGGCTTCATTTCTACACCCTTAGTAGGATTGACTATGCTTGAAAAATGATGTGGTCCTTGGTGTTGTGTGTAATCACCTAAAAACCTCCTTTGGTTGTTTTTTGCAACCATTTGGTCTACTGTATGAGATTCCATATTTTAGAGTTTGAATCAGCCACCTCAGCTTGCTCTTGTTGTTGCCTTTTCATGAGTTGCTTATGCTTTCTGTTTTTGCTATTGTTTCTCCTAACTGTTCTTTCAATTTCAGGATCAAAGAGTAGAACTTGATTTTTTGTTTTCTTCTTTGCATACAAAATAACTTCAAACGTTGGTAAGCAACAAAATTTATATAGTAAGATTATGCAATCGTTGTTAATCTGCTTAACAAAGTAAATCTTTTTACAATTTCTACAATAATTAAACTAGTTTGAAATAGTGGTTTTCTTAACACAAATTCCTGACAATGGCACCAAAATTTTGTTCATGCTCCAATGCAATCAATTTTTCTAGAAAATATACTGAGTAGTTTGTAGTACAATAAGTGTTGTATCCACAGGAATTTGTTAAAGTACACAAAGTTTAAAAAATGTTGATTTGAATGAAACAGTGTTTGGGGGTGAACGAGAAGTGTAAGATCAAATTCAATGTATAAATAAATATAGATTTAATAGAGTGAAAATGAAATAAAACAAGTTTGAGCAAAAGATTAACTTCAAGATAGTAAAGACTTGTTGAAGCTAGATTTCACCACATTGTCCCTCTCTTTCATGTCTTAGGAGTTCTCTTTGAATGTAACTCTACGTCCATTCCTGGCACCTAGAGCCTACGATTATCAAACTTCACTATGACTCCTCACCAACTGCTTAAATGAATCACCTACATTAAGATCAAGACTTTATAACCAGCTAGAGCCTTAGATCTATTCTAGCATAAAAAAGTGGGAGGAGAAACAGTTGGACCACAACTTGGAACCAATTCCCACTCAATCCCAAGCCAGTGAAATAAGATGAATTATCAGTTCATCCAACAATAAGCATAAACTAATTCATAAACATGTAATAAAAGTATACTTTGATAAATATAACAATACCAATACAAGAGAGTTCTAAAGGGTTACATCTTTGCTTCAACACTTAGAGAGGTTTAGCTCCTCATAAGAGAATACAAGATATTAAAGATTCATCCTCTCTTAAGCCCTTTATTAATGTTCACTAAAAACATAGGTAAGTGTTTAGAAAAAGTTCTCAAAGATTCTCTCAAAAGAACCCCTCAAAAAGTCTCTCTAAACAAGGGTGCAACTTTGTTTTTATGAATTGTCCAGGGCAGTGCACTTGTGGCTCCAACTATAGAGGTTTCCTTCCTGGTTGGGTTTCCTTTATGGTTCACGCCTCATGCTCTCGTGTTGTAGCTCCTCAGATAATTTCCTAGAGAAGGAGTCATCATAGCTTAGTCTCAGGTTGAGTGCTTAAGGTTTCCCTTTGTAATGGGTTTGCTTTTGTGGCTCAAACCTGAACTTTGTCGCTCAGCTGTGCCAATGTCAGTTTTGCCCATAATTGCTTGAAATTCATCCATTTTCTTTATTTTTCCACTTTGACTCTCTATTGGTATTAGAAATTGCAAAACAAGTTAAAGTAGGGTGATATCTACAAAAATTCAACAAAATAAAAAACAAGATAAGTGTCAAAACTATCTCATATTGGGCACTTATCAAATATGAAACTTAGGATTGGATAAAGCTAATAAAGAGAGGAAGCTTTCCACTAGTGCAAAAAACGCTTTTGAAATGTGATGGCATTTTTGAACTTTTTTGCACGATTATAGACTTCGGTTCTAAAATAACTTAAGCTTATACTAGTATAGGCTTCGATTCTTTAAAGGGAGTTTGAGCTTCACTTGACTTCCATTGTTACACTTAATAAAAGGAGTTTGTGAGCATTTGAACATAGTTTTTAATTTTCCATTATTAGTTGGAGCTTTTGAACCTGATTGACATGTTCATGTATTGAACTTTATTAGATTCTCATGAAGAATTAGATGATGGATCAATGAATAAGCCTTTGTTAATTTTGATTTTTTTTCATTCTTGTGTGAATTACTCATGCATGTATTATACTCCAAAACTAGATTTGACTTTTTTTAATGCTACTTGTTTGATTGCACTCGTGAAATGATCTAGGCCATTATGTTAATTCAACTACTTAGCCAAATAGCCTACCCTGCATGGTTTTCCTTTGCACCCTTCTTTGAACCTTAATTAACGTTATTTCTTGTTGGTTTCTGATAAGTGCCAAAATTCAGTAAAGATTCATAACAAACTCTGGCACTTATACTTTGAATTTGTGTTCATTTCATATTGATTCTCCCTAAATCTAAGTTTCAATCACATGCTTCCAAGTTTTGAATTAAAGAAATCATTTGATCCTATTTTGTGTGTTTTTCAGGAGAGATTAAAGAGAA
>Ga0099823_1001140_pt1 | contig 20992 bp, 15 predicted proteins | sample CowpearedBW_FD_76831 | JGI IMG/M metagenome (GOLD analysis project Ga0099823, IMG submission 76831) | Root nodule microbial communities of legume samples collected from California, USA - Cow pea red BW | ecosystem: Host-associated > Plants > Roots > Nodule | place: USA: California | collected...
GTGAAAAAAAAAAAAAACAGATAATAGAAGAGAAAGGGCGAAAAAAGAATAACTCAATTATGTCTCCAGCCTAAATAATCAACAAGCAAACATGTGACAGAAATCGGTTGCATGCCTTTTCTCCGGTTGGCCACAAATACGGATTAAATCGAACAGCACGGTAACCATCCTATAATCAAAGATAAAAAGAAAAACTCAATTATTTTGTAATAAAATTAACTATCTTGATGAAAAGAAGTAATTTATTAAACCTTCAAAACAAGATCTTCAAATTGCTTAAGCCCAGTTCCATCATCAGCTGGATTAGCAAGGCAACAGCCAACAAATTTGGTCGGGTATTTCTTCAAAACGCTGTCCAATGAACAGAATGACAAGAGTGGCACAACATAATAACACTATAAAAGTTAAAACAAAATCCATTACATGGAAGATGTGATGATTAATACAGTGAAATCCACAATTTAGTCCATGTGAAATTTTTCCTCCAGTATTATACAGTTCACTTTGCAACTAATATTATCATAGCAACAGTCTTATCTTCTAGATAAGGTTGGCTACATAAACCATACAAATTACAATGCCATGGGACTTGGTTATAAACCAAATTTTCAGGGATATGATTCAGTGTAAGATCCTTTTCAATAATGAATGAATATATAAATTTGACAGATCAAGCTTTTAAATTATTAGCTTAAGGAATTTCAAATGATCTTGGAGATCTTTCCTTTTGTTTCACTACTAGAAAAGGGTAGTTCCCTGTTTCCACATAAAAGTCCTTCTATAACAGAATGTCTAATCTTATCAAGCATTGCCATTATTGTGTTATCAGAATTTCTCCCTTTCTTCTCCCCTATTCTCCTTTCCTTGGCAATTTCCAGCATTGGAAAACACATCAATGCTGAGATCACACTTCCACTAGACATTCCATCACCCAAACTCTCGTTTCAGTATTGTTTAATACGAAAACTCTAAATAACTCAGTTCTTTCATCAAACAGGTAACAAACCTTGTGACGTAACTATGATCAAATTTATGATTAATTGGTTGCACAATGAGTGCACCATCTACTCCTGCCTCCTCCATACACTGAAAAAAGTGAGCATCAGCATCAATAATATACACACAAACTCAAATGCAAACACAATCCTTTTCATAAAATTAATCTCAGACCATTGGGATCTGTGAGAAACAGCAGATAGAAAGACGCTGTCACATTCTCAACGAATGAGTCAAAATTTGCAGAAAATACAAGAACAAGGCATCTACAAACTGTTTGCACAAAAATGTTAAAAAAATATACACACTATTGTCAAGTTAATTGACCCACAGGTAATAATGGGTAGAGAGATAATAAACTAAATCATACCTGGAGAAAAAAATCGGCATTTCCTTGTAAAGTGGGTTCTTGTCCAGGAAAATAAGGAAATCTACCAGCCTTCCTTTTCACAAAAAGAAAAGGTTAATCACAATTTGGTGAGTGATGATAATAAAAGTCAGCAATAACAACATTAACATTAACTAATAATACAAAAAGAAAAAGGTGAAGAAAGTGTACTGTGGTGTGTTAGTGTTACCTCTTGAGGTGAAGCCCACACGTGGAGATGGGAATCAATGACTTTGGAGGCTGAAGGGGTTTCAGTGAAGGCCATATTCGTAACTGTAGCACAACAACCACTTCTGATTCTGAACCTCAACTTTAACCTAGGTTTACTCGAATGCCTCGGACAAACACCTAAAACCACAGTACTCAACCTCAGCGCCATTTCATGTGAATTATCACTAAGATTTATTTTTTTATTGTTTCGCAAGTACAATATCTTTTTACTTTATTCTCAAAAAATTGTATCTTTTGTTTTACTTATTGAAAACATTTAAATATAAATATGACATAATATTGACGATGTTGATTCATAATTGATGCAAACTTATCCTTTTCATACACAATGTGCAACTTCTATTTGTAATAATAAATTAAAAACTACATAAACTGGAATAAGGAAACATTTTTTGTTTGAGTGAAATGTTAAAAGGGTTTTGTAGAATTTAGATGATGATACAAAGAAAGAGAAACCTTTCGAATGTTACACGTTCAGCAAAAGGGAAAGAAAAAAACTTTCCTTTTGTTAACCGCTGCTATAAATTTACATTGACCTTTGTACTTTTTTCCCATCTGCAATGGTTTGTGTCAAAATCAAACGCGCTTTATATCTTACGCGTATAGCTGCTAAATAACAAGCATGTCCATGTTCATAAATGAAGAGTTTTTGTTGTGTGCAATGGATTTTTTCAGCTTAGAAATTTACAACTCTACCTATTATTTGGCTCTGGATTATATGTCAGAACTATAAGGTAAATGAGCGATTGTGGTTGAACCTGCACACTTTTCCACACGCGTTTGCCAAAAAAGAAAGTGCTGTCTTCCCTTAAACCAGAGTGTGAAGGCCAAAAGAAACGTCTCAATCTAGCAGACACTATTTTGAAACTACACGGCCTCTTTAAGAAGGTACACGACACGTGCTATTACCAGTACTACGTTAGTGTGCCACATAACACCCTCTTCTTTCCTGGTTTTTTTCCCCTCCAACGTATATCTCTATAATCTTTGGCTTGATATATGTAAATTGGTGTCGCTTTGTTTAACATGTGATGTGTTCTGGTTACAAAGTTTACAGCTGGTATAATTTTGTCTGTGTTTTAGTACATGCATGTTTCAAGATACGTTTTCGATTGAATATGTGAATGCTACAAAATACTATGTTGTACACGTTCGAATGCAATGATGATCAGTTGATGATGTATGAATAAACACGACATATGCATTAAATGAAATTATTACCAGTTAAAGTAGAATTAACGTTATAATGTGACTCATAAAGTGAAAACAACGTTAAAGTTGATTGTCATAGCTAATTCCAAAAATGATGACAACATATACACGTTTTAAACCTTTTCATTTTACATTCTGCAAACTTTTGTTATGGTAGAGCTTCTGAGATGAGAAAAATGTAACAGAAGCTGAGTATTATACAATTCAACCAAGAAACATGCCTGGACCAAACCCTACCATCTGAATTGATTCTGAGAAATTAATGTAACAGACATATTAATATACAATTCACTTAGAAACATGTCTAGATTGAACTCTACAATCAGACATCTACTTACAACTTTCACCAAATGTAGAAAAATCTACCACAAAAGCATTGCAATGGGATTAAAAGCAGTCTATCTAGGCTAAACTAAGCTACTGTTTACAATTTAGAACATTGCATATATCTCCTAATTCTGGAAACACGGTAGGTTCAAGAATAAGACTTCATTAGACCCAAGTTGTAAAGAAACTTCTCAGAGCTTGATCGAAAGAGACCAGACAGAGAGAATTTTCCTCTCTCATGGGGTTCAGGTTTTGAGCAGACATCATCTTTGACATGCAGAATGGCCAAGCCAATCTCTTTTCGAACTGCTTCAATTGTTTCACTCTTAACAGGATTTCCAGTCACATCAGTCACATAGAAAACATTCACAGCTTGAGTGCCCCTGGTTGTAACTTCAGCACGGTTCACTGAAAGGCCATTTTCTCTGAAGATGCGAGTTACATCAGACAGAAGGCCAACCCTGTCCTCCCCACAAAGTTCTAGCTTTATGCCCTGCAAAATCAAATACAAAATAATTGTATCACTGATAAATATTTGGTAAGAACATGTGAATTAGCACACCAATCACTTGTTGTAGTACCTCAGAAGTTCGTCTCCTAATAGCAGCTTCCAAACAATGAATCACTCTTTGCCTTTCTGCTTCAGAACTGATAGGACACCCATCCACATGCCTTATATAATATTCCTGTAAAAGAAGGCAAAACAAAAACATATCAGTCAGTGATGAATTCCAATAGCAACCACAAACAAGATGATAGAAAGTAGTATTTTGCACTCAAGTAACATGACAAGACATGCAATGTCACTAAAGTATGATAATTATAATTCAAGTCTAAGTTGGTAAGATGTACAAGTACTAACATGGTGTCAATTCCAAGAACATCAAAACTAACCTGATATGCCTCTGGTCCTTCGGCAATGACTGTTCCATGGTACACAACATACTGCATGTCTGTGAGGGTGCACACGGTGTCAAACAGTAACTTAGGTCTATCTGGACACCTCAAGTTCACAACAGTATATCCCTTATCTATGCAATCATCAACAGTTACAAGGAGCTTGTTCCTGTCACTTGTTGACCCAGAATCTCCATCGTCTATGTCATAATCACGGTCGGCATACATCAACTGATGCAGCCTCCTATCCTTGTGAGTAGAACCAACAGAAACAGCAGTGTTGGCACTCTTCTTATCTATGTCTCCTTTCAGCACATACAGCAGAAGTTGCTTAATCTTAGCAAGGCGATCCGGATTGTCGATGGACAATCCTGTTTCCTCATCTGTGATGTAAACAACAGATGCCATTCTTGAATTGTGTGTCCAGACTTCTGCTGCTACCACATTGCATTTCAGGTCTGCAAGAACAGCAAAAACCTCCGAAAGCAACCCTGGCCTGTCTCTTCCGGTCAATTCAATGATTGTGTGTTCTGCTTCAGCTTGAACCCCAACAGATCTTCTCAAGGATCGGAAACTAGAGGCTCTTGGACCCAGCGACTGCAACGAGAAACAGGAATTATCAGAGTGAATTGGGTAATTCAGATGGATCCATACAGAGCAGTGACATGCAAGAGGAAATCTGCTGATTCAAGTTTCAAAATGAAAACAAACTAGTCCTTCTTCGTCTTTTGTCTGGTTTCTTTTTCATTCTAGTTGTTAATTTGATTTGTTGAAAGGAAAGAACACAAACAGAATCATGCATTATTTTCTTCATTGGAGATATATACAGACCAAACAATCTCATATTTCAATTCCGCCAACTGCCCCTTTATTCAAACAGTTGAATAGCACATATTTAAGGTCATCAATTCACAAGCTTCCAGCTGAAAGTTTGAAATTTGAGCAGCATAAAGGACTTAAGAAACTACGATAACTCACAATTGAACAATATCAAATAAACTTAATCCTAATTTCAGGCTCAATTTATACAGGAAATTAAAAAATATAAAATACGTGAAAATAAAAATGGCCTGGGATTAGTTTCACAGATCTACTACCTGTTGAATACGGTCGGCTACATCATCTTGCACGAACTTTTTCCCATTCTGATCCGTGACATGAAAAACTGGGCAGTGACAGAAAACCACATAAAACAATATCAGAAGAAGTGAAAACACAATTGAGCAGAGCGAAGGTGAGATAGAAAATTGAGAAGTGAAGCGTACCATCCATGAACCATTCTCCATCAGAGGAAATGTAAGCTCTTCTAACACTGAGATTCATGTCAGTGAGAACCTGAACCACCTCCAGCAAACTCCCGCGTCTGTTTGCGCTATCAACCTGCAACAAACAACACTCACGGAAAATGGTCACACAGAGCGACCCTTTTGCAATGCAGAAAAGACAAGGCCAATGGGAGGTGAATTTAGCACCTTTATCACAGTGTCTGTTCTGCTGGAAACGTTATCCACAGCAACTCTGCAGGGCAGCAAAAAAAACACAACATGAAACACTATTACGCTGCACAAACACCTCCCAGCGGTGCAAAGAAGCAAGAAGAGGATTAGTGATGGTAGAGTGGCCAACCTGGGAGGGTTCATTCGAATGACAAGCTTCTCGAATTCATCATGAAGAGGTAGAGGAGACGACCAACAATCCATTGGGGTGGGTGTGGTGGGAAACAAAACAGAACAGAACAGAACAGAGTAGAGAGTGTGGCTTTGTTTGGATAACGGGGAGAGTGTGTTTGGGGTGAGTTTGTGTTGTGTTGTGTTTGTGTGTCTGATTTGATTCGTGTGTTGTTGGACTTTGCTTGTACCTTGCAATTGGGATGTGTGTTGTGTTTGTGTTTTCGTGTTTTGTGTTGTGTTGGGTCTTTGGAATGTGGTCGATTGGTGGAATGGCTCCTAAGCTGGACCAAGCGTTCCCTAACGACACACCACACAACACACTATCACAATTTTTTTCTCCTCAATCAATATTTATTATATTATTTAATTCTCAATAAATTCTCAATAAATGTTTAATTACTCACTAAATATTTGCTGTCCAAAAATTAACTTTTACTTTTCCATATTAACAGTAACAACAGCTCTCTATTAAAGGGAGGATATCAAGAGATACTTAATTTTGTGTTTTATATTTTCTTGCAAGTTATGTGTAATAAATTTCAATTTTTCTAGCCATTTAAAAAAAAAATACACGTCACCGTATTTGGAAAAGTTGACTAAAATAATAATAAGTAAATAGTGAAATATACGATTAAACTAAAAAGTTATATGGTATTAGTTTAAGAATTTACCTTTTTCTATTCGATTAAATTAAGAAAACTTATGATTTACGGGAACTGGTTTTAGACGTACTTCCTCAAAAGTGATAGCTGTATTATTACCTTTTTAGCCTTGTGTATTAACTTTTTTTTTTTCACTTGGAAAGAATTAAGACGTTTGATAAATTGTGTTAAATTTTATTAATGATTTATATATTTTCTTTTCAAGATTATTGGAACTTTGTTTTTTAATTATATTTCCCAGATTAGTTGTAATATATTGAAGTAAGTGATTACGTTTTGACTAGTGATCATCCTCTGTTCCCGTGGAAGGGAAAAAAATTAAAGAATTCGCATATTGCATTTATTACTTTGACCAGAATGTTTATTTATTAAGGAAAAAATTGTAAAAAAAGGTTAATACAGAAAACAATTTTACTGAAGACTAATAAAGAAGAATTAAGTCAACTAAATTTTTTGTTTCTAACAACGGCCACGAACTAAATTAAAAAAAAAAAAACAGTTGCTTTTTGAAAAATTAATACTTATTTAAATTTTTTTTTTCTTTCGGTCCTACAAATTTTTTCTTTGCTTTTTATCTCTGTAAAAATTTTAATAATTATTTATAGCCCTTATAAAACTATAAATTTAGTCTTAGTCCCTGTAAAATAGTTCTTTTTGTTGTTTTTCATCTTCTATTTTTTTTTTTTTTGAAATCACCAATTTTGCTCCTAATATCAATTTTAGGAAGAATTAATAGCATATATTTGACTTATCTTTAATTTATGTTTAAAAGCTTTGCCGATAAATATAATAGGCGCCACTTAAAAATGTCACTTGATTTTTTTTTAATCACATAATTAATTATTTCACATATTTTTAAAAACAGGGACTAAAATCAAATGAAAAAACACATAGAAACTGTAAATATATATACTCAAGTTATAATTATAATCAACCATCTTATAAATTTTATGATATCAAATAACGTTATGGTAAATAAAAAACTTGCTAAATTATATACTAATAAATTCAAAATTTATATTAAAATATTTTTTAATCGATTAATTTTTGTTCTGAAATCAAGTATACTAACTAAGACATTATTAATAGGACTATTTGAAATTTAGAAATCTTATTCTTAAAAATATTTTAAAATTTCATCGTAAACTATAATGTAACATCTGCATATATTTTATTTTGTATGATTTTCATAAAGCGCAAAATAAAGTATTTTATAATTTAATTTAAGAATAAAAAATATAATTTTTTATAATAATTTAGGAAAAAAATATTAATGTTTTATATATAAAGATGTTATGTAGTTGGTGGTGAGTGGTGAAACATGTGAAAGTTGGAATGCATGATAGAATGTCCTTTGTCATAAGAAACCGTTACTAATGAGCTGGCATTTGTAGTGTTAGTTTGAATGAACAAACTGCTTCACTATGAGTTGTCATCCACACTCTTTCTTTCTTAGTCAACCCTTCTTTATTATTAATTACCACTCTTTTTTCATTCACACTGTTAACCCTAATTACTCTCACTAATCAATTAATCAAGGAACTAATGAACAATTAAGGAAACATTGGACATTTTGTGAATTTGAATTTTCTGCTGATTTTTGTTGTGATGTTCTTCTACTGTGTTTTCATAATATACTCATTATCACTAAGTTTGACGTTTTAAAATATATTAAAAAGATATTTAAAATATCAACACAGTGTATTTTTAATATTCAGCTGATAACAACACCCAAAAAATCAGTAGAAAATCTGGACTCACATTTTGTTCTCTTGAGAAATATAAGATATTTTCAAATTCCTAAATTTGACTCCTTAAAAGAAACACTTTTTTGTTAATTATGTTTTGATAAATACTTAATTATTTATTAAATTTTTTTTTCCCTTTCTTCCTTTTAAAGGACACACTATAAGGTATGAGAAAAAGACACTTTACGCAATTAAGAGGTAAAGCATGTGAATCTTTTCATGTTATGAGTTGAGGAGTCATGTGGATGCATATGTTTCGGTTTTGTAAAAGGAAAATACTAAATGCATCATTCTTTTATTTATTTTATTTTACTTTTATTTTGGTTAATTTCTGGTTTCAATATCAATGGACCACAGTGCATTTTTTCATTGAAAATTTGACTTGTACTCTTTCGTATATTTCGTACGGCGCATACTTTCAAACATATAAACTATAATTTCAAATTAGATTATGAATTATTTTATAAGTAGCGTATTAATTTAAATTTCTTTTGTATAAATTTATCAAAATATTGTTTATTTGAACTTATTTTAGTGACCAAATTTATGAGTATTTTTCATTTGACATAATGCATTATGTTATTGGATGAAATAACGAAAAAGAAACGCGTCTATGATAAAATAATAAAATAATAAAGTTGTAAAATCATAAACTCCCAATTAATGCATGTCTATTGAACAATGAACCGACAACATAGTAACTCACAAATAACAAATTAAAATATTTACACATAAATTTGTTGTAAATAAGTGTGACTATAGGTGGACCTAAGTTCAGTCTCCTTTACCCTCCTTGTCTCACCACCAACACTAGTATTTATTTTCATGTCTCAAAATTGTTAAATTTTGTTAATAAAATAAAATGGTCAAATACTTTTTTATTAGTAAGTTTTGTAGATTTTTCTTATCACTATACATATACTTAAAATAAATATAAAAATGAAAACATTGTGATATGAAGCACATTTTGGCACTATCATTATCTATTTTGTGAGATACATTTGGTGATGAAATAGGAAAGTTGAAAGCAAAAGGGTGGCATAGTTGAAACTCATTGTGGACCAGAAAATGTTTTCCTTTGTGTGTTGGGAAAATAGTTGATGCATGTGTTAATTAAAGCTTGCATTATCAAAGAGTGCTAGTGCTGGTGCTTCTCCAAACTCTTGTCCCATCTCTATGCAATACATTCATTTTCAATATTATTTAATAATTTAAAATTTAAATTTTGATAACCATAGAGAAAAATATGACTTTGTTTACTAATTTTATAAAATATATGAAAAAAAAAAAACATGAAGTCAAGAAACTCACTCCAAGATGATAAATATATGTATTCGTATAAAATGGTAGTGTTAAAAGCTATATCGTTTTAAAAAGGTTTTTCATTTCTTTATCAACAAATGTTAATATATTATTTGTTAGTGGAAGAGTTCAACTCACAGTCTCTTTCGCTCTCACTTCTAATGTTGTCACTAAATTATTTTTATATTTTCAAAAAGATTTTTACAAGAAATATATTCTTCGTACATCGAAAATATTTTTCTAATACAATTATTTTAACAGTGATGTATAATTTATCGTGTCATTTTACAATAAAATACATTTGTCCAAAAAATTTCGATACAAGGAATTTTTAAACTTTAAAATTCTTTACTTACAATATATTTTACTCTTTCAAACTTGTAAGATTTTTAAAAAAGAAATATAGTAAAAATTCAATATCAATGAGTCATGAAAAATTTCATACCAACGATTTGAAAACATCAACATTAATTTAAAACCTTATAACCATAAATTTGCGGATTTTTCTGTTTACTTATATAATTTATTTTACTCATTTCTAACTAATGCTAAACCCTAAATTTCAACCACTTTGAATTCTTTATGATATTATTTTGACCACATTGGTAGGTATATTCAAGTGCTCTATTTTATTTTGACTTGAGTATTCATTCCCTCGGGATATTTATAGTTGTGGACACAGATTTTGTCATTCATATAGTTTTGATTGGGACAAAAAACAGTGAGCAGCAAATTTTGTAAGTATATATATATATATATATATATATATATATATATATATTATATATACGATGAGTTTGGTGTTATATAATTAACATCGTCACTGCTAAAATACTGCCAACTAAAATTTAATTATGAATAAAATTGTCCTGTTGCAAAACTCAACAACCAAAATAAAATATCAAATATTCTATAAAAAATTACCACAAAACATCCTCATGCATAAAATAATAATTATCGTGGATTCGATTCTTGGAGATTAATTATAATAATAAGAAGAAGATCTATCCCTCTCCATTACAAAATATATTCTACCTCTTCTTGCTTTATAAATATAAAAGAAAATTGTAAGTTGGTGTGTATTAAGCATAAGGGATGGAGCTGCAAAATCATGGCTTTCAAAGAAAATAGGTATGATTAGTCGGATGCCAACTATTTTTGTTTAAATATATCAGTTTGATATTTATTTTTTAAAATGTGTCAATCTAGTTCAAATTTTTAACAAAGTGTTTTAGTCAGGTTCTTTTGAAACAAAAATTACTAAAACTGTTAACTTAATTCATGATTTTTATCACTAAATTTTAATATAAATATTAATACTTAATTGTGTAAGTCATTTTAAATATTAATATCGTTAATGATATTAATAAATTTTTATGAAAATGACTTAATTGAAGTATCTTTTCAAAAGTTGAGACTTAATTGATATTTTTTAGAAGCGAGTACCAAACTGACACATCCAAATGAAAGTGGGTACCATCCGACTAATTCAACCAAGAAAATATGAAAAAAAAAATTGACTACTAAATTTTGACAACTTTTTCTTACAATCTTAAATAGTAATTTTTAAATAGTTTTTTATTTTTTATTTTTTTATTTTTAATATTTTAAAACTATTTAAAAAACGATATCTCATATCATAAAAAATGTTATCAAATTTAATAATCAAAATATATAGGCATAATAAAAATAAAAATAGTTTTGTTATGGTTTTTTTTACTGGTGATGTGAAAGTGAAACCCTAGAAAAAAAGTGTGGGAGACAGAGTACTGACAGGTACGGTAAGTAAGTGTATTGCCACATCATTATCTCCTTTTTGTCTCTCTTTACTTTTATTGTCTGTCTCATCCAATCCAAACCTAGTAGACTCACATGACCTTCCATCACACATGTGTTTCTCTGAGATATTTTTTTTTTCTCTTTCAGATACACGTGAGGTAAATATAAATATCTTTTTTTTAACCTTTTAGGTTCAAATCATTTTTTTAATCTTTAAATTTTAATATATTTTCCACTTTCATCCTTTATACTTTAAAGTAAACCGATATACTTTTAAAGTAATATTTAAATTATTTATGTGGTTGATATCGTTTGATATGTTTCGGTTCAAATGATTTAGAATACGGTTTAATAAATAAAAAGTTTAACACAGTTAAATCTGATGACTGTATATTTCTTTTTTAATTTAAAGAATAAATTTTCTTTACATATTTAACTTTTTTAATATTATAATAATTTAAGAAAATTAATTTATAATTTTCAGATTATGTAAGTTAAATTGCCTTAAAAAATATTTGAACTTTCATCTTATAAATAAAATATCTGTAAAAAAAAATGTCATCTTTATGTTTCTTCACCAAACAAGGGAATATTTTCTTGGCTCATTTGTGTTTCTCCCCATTTATCAAAACTTTCTCACTTTCTCGTCTCTTTTAAACCAAACACTATTGAGAAAATTTGTACCCAATTTAAAATCACTCTTTACACGAATCAAACTATTAAAGATCGAAAAGTTGTCAAATCTAGTTAGATTGATACTATTCTTTTATTTTTATTTTAAAAATTACTCAAATAAAAAAAGTTACTCTAACTCGGCAGTTTAAATGACACGTTTAATTGACTAAAAGTTTAAATAAAAATGAATTTATCCAATTCTTTACGTTGTCATAAAAAATTCGATTCAATTTTGGCCATTCTACGTTAATAAATTAAATGAGTTGATTCACTAAGTTTAAAAATACAAAAATCAATAACATTGTTTTATTGGGGTGTGTATAAATTGTATTTCTTTCAATAATACAAAAATTGGTTAATTCACTTAAACTTGGTTCAAACAACTTATTAGCTAATTAATCTGACCTACGATAAAAGAAAAAAACTTCAATATTTTCAATTCAATGTTTTATTTTTTATAAATTAATTATAATTCAATATTATTAATTAAGAGCAACACATATTTTTGTACATTTAAGCCACCTTATTTTATAAAAGATACAAAGTTTATCTTTAAGAAACCCTGCATCTTATGCAGATTTTTTTATATAAGAGGTAGTACATCAAAATTATAATTAATCATAAAATATTTCCAACTTTCCAGCTTGATAAGAGACGAATAATCTCATTTACTTGTAATATTGAGTTTACATGATTTTCCTAATCCCTTGCAGAATCTGTGCACAAAATTGGGACAGTGTTATATAACATACACACTTATTCAAATTTGCATGTGCCTCTATGTAGAATTTATATTTTCTGCTATGTTTTTCTGTGCTGAGTGTGTAGTGTGTATTCAAAATACATCGATAGATATATAGAGTTGTTATAGAGGGAGTTTTATTGAAGAGATACAACACCAATGAGATCAGAGTCCAACCACATAAAACATTGACACCACTCTCAACCCAAAATCTTAAGACAATGGGTTTATGAGTCTTTATTCTTATAGAGTGCTTTACTTTCCCATTTCTAGCCAATGTAGGACTTAAACTCACACTTGAATTCCTAACGTAAGATGTTCCTAAGATTTGATGCCACCAGACACACACTCAAGTAACTATGTTCAATGCATATACATTGTAAAAGGATTTCATATTAACAAAGAAGATATCATGTTACAACATTGTCAAATTGTTAGTTTCTGATAAAAGAAACTGTACACAAACTGGTGTAGATTATCTGCAAATAACAGAGCTAAGGAAAATAGTAATAAATAACATCAAAAGAAATTGCATTCATTCATAAATAAAATTGTACAACAAACAATGAAGGGTTGTTTTTAACAACAGAAGTTAAGTGACATGAGCAAGAATTTTTAAGCATGAACCATGTTAGAAGATAAGAAAATAGTAATTTTTTAAATTTTATGTGTGAATCAACCTTCTTAAGTGCTTGAAAAGTGGCATGAAGCAGTTGCAAAGTTTTTCAACCCCAATCCTACCTCAAAACTCAGTACAGAATGCCAGAAACAGGCCTAATTGATGCTATGAGTTCATATCAGTTAACTTGAAACTGTAGTAAATAACAATCCTACCTCACACTCATCATGAATAATACATTGCAGATATACTTTTTTTCTTTGATTCTTGATCTATGTGTTAATAATTAAGAGATAAAATATGAGTTGGTCAGACTCAAAAAAACTGCCATGAATGATGCATAACTGAAATTCTTAAAGCATTCCCATTTTTTCACATCAATGACGTTGCCTTACAATGGTAATGCTTTAAGAATATTCAGTTATACTTCAAGAAGGGAAGGTGGAGCTGCTCTTTTCTGAATGAGTGGTGAATAGAACCAATAACAAGGAAGCAAGAAGTAAAGAGAGAAGAGTGATGGAAATGAATGAATGAATAAAATTATGAAACTAAGTTTTTTGGCTTAGTCCTTTTATAGATAAGAACCAAAAAGAATCAGAACTCATTAACTTCATTTCACAGATGCATGAATCAAGAAATTATCAAAATGTGTCAATCAAGTCAACCAAAAGTGTGATGAATCTATCTATAGAGGAAGAAGGTTCACTGGAAAGATACAATAACAATGAGACTGAGTCAGGCCACATAAGAATGACACTACTCTCGACCTAAAAACTTACAACAATGAATTTATGAGTCTTTATCTTTATACGGTGTTCAACTTTCTCATTTTTACTCAACGTAAAACTGAAACTTATACTCGGTGTGTTGAATTACAACCAGATCAAATCTCACCCTTGAAAAAGAACCTTCCTGATAAAGTAGTATTTTCCAATGTTTTTCTTGTACTACATAGTACTTGTGCATGCTCATTCATAGCAAAATGACGTGGTGCACTGCATGTAGGCTGAAAAAACTGTGCAGTGTGTGGTAGTAATTAATTGATTAATCAACAAAGATGCATCATCATCATCATCATCATCAACAACAAAGGCCATTTCATGAACTATGTATCTGAACTTGATTACCTTGTGGTTAATTGTGAAGAAAGGACAATATGAACCTAGCTGTTATCACTTTCAATTGCTCTTAATTTGTACACTTTTTTGTGATTTTGTAACACTTAAGTGGTGCTTTCTTTTCTTATGTTGGGTCAATTTATAGCATTAAAAATTGGCCACCAGTTTGTAGTGAATGATATATCACATGGGTGGATCATATACTGATGCAAGGTTTTGTAAACATATTTAACAGGGAAAGGGACCACTGATGCAGAAATTAATAGCACAAAAAATTGTAATCTTTCACAAACCAATGTTAAGGTTAATTTCTTCTGACATCTTTCACTTTATTATTCCTCCCATTACCATTAACACCACTGTTATTCCACAACAATCAGGAAATAGTATGCGTCTTAAATTTGATTTCTGAGGTAGACTTTAATTTAGGTAACTTTTAACATGACATTAATCATTACTTTTTATCATACTCTTAGTTTCATTTAGTTCTTACTTAGGTTGCACCTTTATCATGGGTGAAAGAGAAATAATAAAGGAGGTCGTATTAGGAAATTGTACATCTTTTTAATGTGAATCATGATATCAATTACATTTATTGATTTATATTTTGTTTTAGAAGATAAATAGATAAAAAGGGTAAAAGTGTTTGTTGGTTGACTTAGATATGTTGATACAATTTTTCCAATCTATTAAATAATCTGTAAAAATCATAATTATTAATTTTCATCTTCTGAACAAATTTTTAGATAAAGTTGAATTGGGTGTGTTTACTGTGGCAATTTTCTTACATGCACAACAAAAAGAAATAAGAAAAATTAATAACACCTTTTAATAATTTATGTCAAGCATAACATTTGGTAACGCAGTCTTGTGTTATTTTTTTATGGTATTAAAGAGGTTAATGCTTCCTGCACCCCACAATCACTGACTTTACTCCTATGATATTAGGAAAATACTAAAATACTCTTTACCATTTTACCACTCTCTCGGGAAGAAAAAAAAACTCATTCTACAAAGTCTTTTCAAAACTCGTTCCACGTGTTCGAAAAAGCTTTTTTTTTTCATAACATTTTTCAAAAAACTTATTCTGAAAGACATTTTGAGTTTCGGAATTTTTCTTTTTGAAATTTTCATTGTGGAAAATTTATTTCAAAAACACATTTAATGTTCCAAAAGTCACATTTTGAAAATTTCGTTCCAAAAATTTTATTTCGGAAATGTTCTAAAAATTCTTAATAATTTGCTCCGAAAAGTTTTCAGAATATACAATCTGAAAGTCGCTTTTCTTGTGGGTAAAATGGTTATTTCAAAATTTTGAGAGGGTACGCAAAGAAATTGCAAGAGTGCAGCGAGTAAAAGCCTATAAAAATTGGAGAAGACTGTAACGATAATAGATGCAATCACATTACATCGTACTCTTCTGCATAATTTAGCCTTAAAAAGGTATTTAAAGCACTTAAAAATAATTGTATGCTCTTAGAGCCCTTGCAGATTATTTCTAAAAACCTAGAAAAACAATTATAACAACTTGAGACACTAAAAATACATTTAAATTTTAATTATTAGACATTCATCTCAATAATACATTCTTGCACAAATAGAAAAAAAAAATATCTTATTTAATGAAGTACTTCCTAAAAGAAAGATGAAATAGAAATTTACAGGATTTAAGTAAATTTTCTTTAAAAACAATATAATAATACTTAAGTATGCACTCAATCAGTCATATCAGTTCTAACTGTTATCTTTTAAATGCATATTTCCTCAGTCAAAGCAATATAATTTTCTTGATTTAACCAAAAATATTACGTTTAAATATTATTATCTGTTTATCCATAATTAGTATAGTCAATGTTATCATTAAAAGCGAAAGTTCTGTAAGATACATGTAACAAATCAATGAAAAATTATAATGCAACACCTTGATACTGTATGAAAAATCATCTCTTGTTATGATAACACAATCAAGGTTGCAGGAGAATTACCTGAATGGGTTGTGTTTGATACTAACTTGCGAGCTTTCTTCATTTTCCTCTTCAAAATCAAAATACATCATCACCTAACTACATTGGTAGGCAACTAAATGAAACATTTCCTCCGTCCAAACTTTCCCAATAGAACTCTCAAACAACAACAATAACTAAAAAAAAAAATCAATGATGATCTAAGAGCTTTATTACTCTACTTTGAAACCAGATGCTTTATTGCTTTACATGATTTCAAGTGTGCGCCTGATATCTGCCTTCCATCAGAGAAGTAAACATGGTGCTGAAGGAAAAGGAAAATGCAAGCAAAGCAGAAACCACAAAATAGCTAACATCTGAGGCTGATCACAAGTGAACAAAATTTGAGAGTTAGCGGTCAATGTCTGAACCAAGGTCACCCCACCTTACGTTGTATCTGGCTGCAAGATAGTGAGCACCAACAGGACCCCTACTACCATAAGGATAGTACTCTGGAATTATCTTTTTCTCTTCTAGTTCCTTCAGTACAGGTGTAAAGAGTGACCATGCTGCATCCAGTTCATCACTACGTATGAAGAGTCTTCTTTCTCCTTCAATGGCATCCAACAGTAGCCTCTCATAAGCATCTGGAATCTCCTTTGAATATCTGTAATGAAGTAAAAATGAAAACTACTTTCAAAATGATCTTACAATATGTCATCCATAGATATATCACTTTACTACTTTCAAAATATCCAATTTCGTTTATGGAGCAAGAAAAATCCTGGAATTATGGTGGCATGGCAGACATGTCACCGGCCACAAAGATTATATGGACATTAGATCAATGTTGAACATTGCCACCAGTTTAAGAAAGCAAGAAACTAAGAATGAAGTGAATTTGTGAGATAATAATCTAACGAAGAGTGTATTTCAGGGGTCCCATAAAGTTGATTTTAAGAGTAAAAGCAAAATACCTTGCTGCATAGTGAAGATTTAGATTACTGCGGTCCAACTTCATTCCCAGACCTGGTACTTTGTTGTTTATCTTCAAATAAATAGCCTCATCAGGCTGAACTCTAATCACAAGTTCATTGGTCGCCCGATCAAGATCAGTACCAAAGTTCCGGTTGTACAAATTACCCGGCACATGCCTGAACTGTACCCGTATCTCAGCTCTGAAACCAAAACAACATAGCAGTTAAATATATCTAAAGTGGGGCGTGGAGACCTAGAAGTATATATAGATGGCTAACACTATAAAGTAAATTTATTTCCTTCCCTTACCCTTTGTTGTGTAATGCTTTCCCTGCCTTCATCAGGAAAGGTACCCCATCCCATCTTGCATTATCTATAAAGAGGGCAGCTGCAGCAAATGTTGGGGTTAAGCTGCCTACTGGTACAGTTTTGTCATCAGTGTAGGCTGGATATGTAACACCTCCTCTTGTGTGACTCTTATACTGGCCTATAACCACATCTTCAAGTTGTAGGGGTCTCATTGAACGAAGAACCTTGACCTGAGATCCATTAGGTAATTGAGAATCTGGTGAAAAAGAAAATTTCACAATTACTTAGAACAACTAAATTCAAGGCATATAACCATTTGAGACCTTTTCATTTCTTATATCCTCTGCATCCAAACTAACAGGGGTTTCCATTGCAAAGAGTGCTAGTATTTGAAGTAAATGATTCTGCATAATGTCTCTTATGATACCATAATGGTCAAAGTACCTATACATATAGTACAATGGAAATGGATAAGAATCCCCATTATATGAACAGAAAGTGTGAAAGATGTGAAGGAACAAAAGTTACCCGCCACGTCCTTCAGTGCCAAAATCTTCCGAGAATATCAACTGTACATTTCTTATATACTGCCTTGACCATAATGGCTCAAAGATGAGATTTGAGAATCGGAGGACAGAAAGATTTTCCACAAGCTCTTTCCCAAGATAGTGGTCAATTCTGTATAATATTTCCCACTTTATAAAATGCACATTACAATCTTAAAGTTGAAGATGATTAGTGTTAGTTGGAAAACCTGAAAATTTGATCCTCAGTCAGATACTGCTTGAGTGATTTTGTTAATGCAGCTGAAGATTCAGAATCACGACCAAAAGGCTTTTCAACAATGACCCTGGTCCAACCATTACCAGAAGAAGCTGACAAGCTTGCACATTTTACAGCATCTATAAATATATTAGGAGGAATTGAAAGATAAAACAGGCGATTAGAAGTTCTCCCACCCTACAAAAACAAAATTCATATTCAAACAGAATGGTTAAAATCTGATAATAAAAATGCTGAGATTAGCTTCAACTATTCGAACAAAAATAAATAAAATAAGTTTTTTCTTTATTCGTATACCTAGCTTGAGGTAGATAAAAATTGCATACAATAAAAAAATGCACACAAAAGTAAAAAGTGAAGATTGGAGAGAAAAAGAATGAAAGAATGCAAGCATGTGATTCTAATTAAACGTTGATTCTAATTAAAACATGAACAAATAGGTTTTTTTCTTAATGATGTCATCTGGTATTGTTATATTTGAAGAATTAGAACATCAGTGAAATTATGGCCAATTGGTCATGGAGACAAAAGGAAAATGTCATAATACAAAGTAGATATCAACTATAGAGATCTACTATGGACGTAACCGGTATAAAATAGCTAATGTATACAAATTCTTTCTCGTTTTCTTTATTTGTTTCCACCCTTTTTTTTTCTTCATCTTTTTTATTTGCTTTTCAGCAAGAGATTTTCCTTTCAAGTTGGAAAACATGCATTCATTCCAATTATCAAATTTCTACTATTTCAGAAAACTATATTTAGAACAATGCTTGCTTCTTACAGTAGGAATCTGACCACATTTAAGCTATAAACAACAATTATATCATATTATCCCTTTCCAATCCAACTACCTCTTGTTCCTTCAGCTTCTTGTCTAGCACGGCAAAGTGTTCCTGAGAATCATATTGACCAGAATGGTAGAAACATCTTTTTAGGAATTGCTCCATCTTCTCATTGCAGTTCTCTCTGAAATTCCACAGCACGAATTTCCAAACATTAAATACGAAGCTTAACCCTAAGCCTGATAAATAATTAGATATAATAATCACCTCTTATCAATTCTACAAGTGAGGGTCCTGCTAACCATATTTCTCAGTTCTGCATCAGTCATCTTACTCCGTGCGTAACCATAGATGGTGAAATGCTGCCATAAACCAAAGCATTAGTTCAATCCAAACACAAATAAAAAATAATACCATCGATCCAAATCCAACCTTAGGGAGACAATCCTCATAGTAAAGTGCAAAGAGAGCTGGAAATATCTTCTTCTTAGCAAGGTCCCCAGAGGCTCCGACAACCGTAATACTAACAGTGGACTCATTTCCATCCTTTTCAAAACCGTCTTCAACTAGAGACTCCTTCGGGGACTTAACAGACAATAATTCAGCATTCAGCTGCTTGTGAGAAGTGCCGTTTTCAACAGGCGCCACGGAAGAAGCTACTGCACCTACATTTAGAAATCACACGCGCCATATATGACTAAGGATTTTCCAAACCATATATCATAAGAATATATAATAAATGCACTACCCGTGTAATTTTTTACATGTTCATCTAATCAGAACCAATCAGATATAGTAAGCTTGGAATAAACCCTCAATTTGATCCCTAGAGAATTACTCTCTGTTAAATATAAAGAAGTTAAAATGTACAAGCGATCCCCCAAGCATTAGAAATCATGATAAGTAGTCCCTCGAGTACTGAAAAACCATCAAACCGGTCACTGAACGAAAGAAAAACATACCAACTTCGAGACTAAACTGTTGGATATTCAATACTTGAGCAGTTACTTACATAAGTTTACTACGTTAAGGACTGGGGCTATGTTTGTATTCCCATTTGGGGCGCTCCAAACACAGCTCGGAGAATAAACTCAGTTTGGATGGAGTACATTCACACGCACCAATACTTTGCCAGAAACCAAGTTTCATAAATGCAAGACTACGGTTCCTTTTGCAAACTCAAATTTTTTTTATGGATTCAAATTGGTCGACAAAGTAAGATTTCCAACTAACATATGCCTGTTAAAGTCATCTCATAACATACTAAACACCCATTTCCAATTCTCTCGTCTCTCCCTGACACATCCCAAATTACATGTGTAGCACAGCATAACAAGAATGGAAAGCACCCATCAGAAAAAGATTGAAAATTTAAAAGAAAGAAACAAAAGGGCATAAGAAGAAGAAAGAGAAGAAGAAGAAGATGAACCTTCCTGTTGCTGGGTGTGGACCGGAATCTGATACGACTGGGGTTGATACTTGAGAGAGACCTTAGAAGCGATAAAGCGGTGCGAGAAGGTGACGCGTTGAAGGTAAGCGAGGTTAGACGAGAAGGGAGAGGGTTGGAAGGAAGCGGAGGAAGAGGAGGAGGTGGTGGCGAGTGAACGACAATGTGTTGAATAGAAAGTGGTGGCCATGAGGGAACGAAAAATTGGGGAAGAGAATTGAAAAAAGAGGGAAATAAGAAGAGCAAGGGTGTGAGTTCGGAGAGTACGAGGGAAGGGCCCTTGAGATCTCCGAAGGGGTGCTTTGCTTGTCCCTTTCCTTTGCTGGGTGGCAGAGGACAATATACAACGGTGGGTGTTTTTGGTCTCTCCGATTTATTAGGTTA
>Ga0099823_1001142_pt1 | contig 20984 bp, 5 predicted proteins | sample CowpearedBW_FD_76831 | JGI IMG/M metagenome (GOLD analysis project Ga0099823, IMG submission 76831) | Root nodule microbial communities of legume samples collected from California, USA - Cow pea red BW | ecosystem: Host-associated > Plants > Roots > Nodule | place: USA: California | collected...
AGAGAGGTCACTTACATTGAAAGAGTTGCTTACATTGTAACTTGAAGGCAAATCCAACTCATAGGCATTATTGTTGATCCTCTTGAGGATTTGGAAAGGTCCATCCCCTCTTGGAAGAAGTTTTGGACTTTCTTTGGGTAGGAAATCTTTCCTTCCTCAAATGAACCCATACCCAATCCCCTTCCTTGAAAAGGAATTCCTTCCTTCCCTTGTTGCCTAATTATTGATACTTCTTCACTTTCCTTTCAATCGCTTTCTTGACTTGTGTGTGTTGGTACTAGGGGCCCTGTTTGTAATACTCTAAGTCTGGAGTGGTCAATAGATGTCGTTCTGTTTTCTGAAGCAGGCGGCCTAGGCCGCTAGGTGCTTTCGCTTGATCGGTTATTCACTTGATAATTTCATTTGTTGGGTTATGTGTAAGCGGGCTTGGTCGTCGGTTTTATTAGTTCACCTAAGTGTAGTACAAAAATGCTTTTGGAATTGTCTTTCAAATCTAGTTTCGTTTGAGGTTGATTTTCTGATATCTTCACTTAAGCATAGGATTTTCGCATGAGAAACAAATAGAAAAGAGATCTAAACCTTGCTTTCAATCCTATTTTTTCTCAAAACAAAAAATTTTTCGCTCAAACAAAAATATAGTTGAAAACAACCATACTTATGCCGTAATTTTGCTTAAGTAATAGATTTTTTTCTTTCCTTTTATTTTCTTGATTATTTAATTGATTATATTTGAATATTTATTATAAATTTAAAATTAATATTAGTTTATATATTTATTGATTTCTAATTTTGTTTAAGCGATTTTTGTTGAATCGAAATGAGTCTTAAGAATGATGAAACTTATATCAATTTGTGATCACATATATGACATAGTATGTGAAAATTGTTGTTTAGTTTGTATATTAATACCCATGTTGTAACAGATATCTTATTGTTTCACTAATGATTTAAATCACAAACTAAGACATTAGGTGGCGAAAAGTTGAAGGAAAAGTTTTTACACAATGCAACATCGGTATATGTGTGACATAGGTCGCAATGAACTTACTTTGATTATTTATTTGTGGATTCACTTATAAATGCAAGTTTTGAATTGAATCAAATATTAGTCTATTTTAAGATGATGGTGTTTGTGGGTGGTAATGGAGGTGTTAAGAATAGTGGTGACGAAGAGATTGAAGATGAAATAAGATGGAGATGGATGGAATCGTGTGTTGAAACGAAGGAAGAAACAAATGGAGATGGTGAGTGACGTGTAACTAAAAGCTTTGTTATGACAAGAAGCCAGTACCAGTAATGTGGCTATCTAAACAGTGTAAAGGTTATCTCCTGAAAGACAATTTTTCCTAAAACTTGGTTTCCAAGTAGTACATTTTGAATTGAAAATTTTAATATTATGTACTGAACTAAAACATGTAATACCCTGGAAAGCACCTTTTAAAAGTGTAAAAAAGGTTAATATTTTGCAAAGTGCCTTTTAAAAGGAATTAGAAATTTCACATTTTAAATAGTACTTTCCAAAAGTGTTAAAAAAATTAATATTTTATAAAGTAATTTTCGCCATTTTGTTTTGAAAATTTAAATTTTTTGAATGTATTTTCCTGGAAAGGGGGATTCTGAAAAAAAAAATAAAAGTATAGTAGTGAAATTAGTAGGTGTAAATAACACCTGTATCATAAATCGGTAGTTTGTAAAATATTTGTGTTGGAAATCTCACACCAGTTAGAAATAAGACAATTTTATAGTATATAAGTAAGATGTAAACTTCACCTAACTGATTTTATGGGTTGAGATAGGTTTAAAGCTTATTTCTAACAATTTGTGTTAGTTTACATTCACAATTTGGACCCATAAAGTCCAACAATCATTTTGATATTTGTATGTATTTTTTCTTTATCTTGTATATGACAATATTACCCTTACTCTTTGCGACCATGGTTTCTTCCTGCATCTCATGGGATGTTAGTCCTTTAAATTTTTAGATTGTAAAATTTGAAAACATGATTATGGAATTTAAGATGTATTTTTAAATATACAAATATGTTCTAGATGGTATAATTCATAAGTATATATCGAATTACGTAACGAAGAATATATAGATTTCCATCTTGTATAATTTGGTACGCATTTACATAATTTAAAAATACATTTTGAATTGTATAATCTAAATTACATAATTCGACTTGTATTTTCAAATTTTGTAATATAAAAATGTATTTTGAGTTTAAATCCTAATGTATTTCTAAATTATATAATATAAACATATATTTTATATTGAATAATCTAAAATGTATTTTTAAAATTATGTAACTTTATAATTCAAAATAAATTTTAAATTGTATAATTTAGAATACATTTTTTAATTAAAAATATATAATACATTGTATAATTTATAGTTTATAATATATTTTTAAATTACACAATCTATAATATATTTCTAAATTATGGAACTCAATAATTTTCATATTATGCCATCCGAAATACCCTTTTGAGTTCCATATTGCATAATATAAAATATATTTCTAAATTATATAATCTACAATATTTCGAGCATAATTTTAGACTTTTCCATAGAGATGTAAGAAGATGGCGGGGAGGTGCTAAAAGAAATACGCATCTGTATTCTTATTGAGCATTTTTGTTTGATTTTTCATTTTACGTCAGAAAAAACAACAAAAACGTATTTTTGTAATACGATTATATCTGCATCTTATATCTCTCCTTTTAAGTAATTCTTTAAATGTTTTTTCAGAATTTATGTCCTAAAAATATCTCTTTCACTTGGTGGTGTAAAAAGTAATTCATTTAGGGCTTCCCGTTAGAAGTATTGACCATTACATGATGCATGGACCTCTATATCTATAAACATCGAGGCAAAAAGATAATATATATATATATATTATTCAATGTTATCTTTATTTATGAAATCATGCTTAAGAAAATTAAAAGGGCTTTGAGAAGTCAATATGATCCCTAGTCAAGTTAGGCCAAGAAAGAAAGAAAAACATTAAAAATTAAGAATCGTCACCAACATACGGTAGCAGCAAATAATACAATTATTAATTAATTAGTTATCCGATCACAGTGCTTAATTAAATTAAAAATAAAAGCATCAATTTAGTCGGCATTTTATATGACATTGGATTAGATGGATATAGAAATGATTAATTATTTGTAACGTTCATGTTTCACCTAACAATGGATTTAATCCAATGCCATCTTCATTCCTTGTATCTGAAGTTAGATTCAACGTGTTATAGATGAAAACCACGTTTATATAATCACAAATTGCGAGAGGGTTAGGAATATGGAAGAAAAACAGCTTTATTTATATAATATACCTAAAAGTCTCCTATCATTTATTTTCTAACCAAAGAAGTTGAATATCTTAAAAGCCACAAAACTTCAAACTATTTTTTTTCCTTTTAGTAGTAAGCTTAAGGTTATTTATATATAAAAGTATAAAAACAATACATAACATTTTTTTTCAATTTTTTATACTCATCGGATCTTGTTGAACAAGGTAAGGTAAATTAATGTTTTCTACCTTAAGTTGGCATCATGCAGATAAAATTTTATTATTATAGTACTTATTATGACTAATAGGCATTCATAAGTATTAAAAAGTATTAAGAATATAAGTGTGTTTTAAGTCTCATATTAAATAAAAATAAGAAAAAAATTAAAATTTTTATAGAATAAAAATAAAAACTCTTAAATCTATTATTTTAGAGTTTTAGATTATGATATCAAATTTTTATTGGTGGTATATTTCTCCGATAAATCCTCTTAGAAAAAACTCACTTTATGTATCTCAATTATTCCTTCAAAAGACTAATCATTAAAAACAAGATCTTAATTTATAAATTTAAATTTGAAACTACTTAAAGATGGTTTTAAAAAAATTGACGTGGAATTTAAAACCAACAATCAACCTCTAGTACAGTTATTGAGCTGAGGAGTGAGGATAAAATGAGACATTTTGATCCCAATATATGTCTTGGTCTTATTGGAAATGTTTGTGTGGTCATTGTTTTCCCGAAATGAGTGGTCCATTAACAACGTAATTATGACATTTGTCTTTGGTTTAATGAGGATGGACCATAACTTATCACATGAAAGGTGAATTCTTGGAGCAAAGTTGACTCACACAAATTAACAACGACCATAATAATATTATTATAAAATATTCAAACTCTTTTTTTTTTTTTCAGTGTTCAATATTCCTGCTTTGATTTTAATCTGATTTGTCATCAGTTATTGTCTCTATAAATTAGCTATTCGAATGTTGATCCTCTTCGGACACTTTGATAAAAATAAATATCAATATTATTTAAATTGGAACATATTAAAGAGTACAGATTTAAAATTGAATAGGGAATTATAAAAATAAATCATGAAAATGATTAAATAAAACAATATTTCTGAAAGGAATAAAAATTACAAATTAAGAGAAACAAATGTTTATAATCTTTGAACGGTTAATTCTCACTTTCATATTAAGGTAATGTTATATGCATTATAAAATAGCAAGCACAATCTTAATAGTTGCATCCTCCACTCAATTATAAATCTTTTCTTCTTCTTTTTTTATCTCTATTGTGTAATTACTTGGACAACTGAAAATTAATTCATTTTACACTATGATCCTTTGCCCCTTTAGAAAATAAAATGTCTCTCATGTGAAACATGCGCCAATATGCATATGTCATATGTTTCACTTTACACAATATTAATATAATTATACATTATCAAAACCTTTTCATTAATCTAAAAAGTTAAGATTAAAACAACGAAAAAAAAAACAAAGGTTTCAAAAGTAGTTACTCAATCTTAATAGCTCAAACTTAATAAACTTAACGTTATTTACAAACTTTGCTGAAAAAAAAAATGTATAAAAACTTTATTTTGAAATTCTGTGAATCAATTACTTTAATTAGGACTTTCATCATAGATAGGGTGCAAAAATTGATTTCTTATTTTTAGGAAGAGAGCTTATTCTGAAAATTTTCATTGCTTCTATGTGTGTATGTAGTTTCCTTTTCATAAGGAAACTACATATATATACATTTCAATGAAAAACTAAACAAAAACAAATAAGCTCTTTTCATATCTCTCATTATATCTTTGTTGAGATTTTTTTTCTTGAAATTTTATATTCTCATGTGTAACACATGATCATCAGAGTTGAAAGCGACACACAATATCACACAAAACAAGGTAAGTTAGTGTAATCTCGTATTCATGCATATATAAAAATCACATACACTTTCACAATTTATATAATTCATTTATGCATTATTATAGACACATATTCAATTTATTTACTAAACATATATCAAATCAAGTATCAAACGATCAATTTCCCAATCACATCTCATATCATCATACTAATATTAACATTACAAAACTTAATTATGCTTATGAATGACCAAGATTTGAATTAAATTGAGAGATTTGCACTTGTCACACTACATTCACGAATTTGTCTAACAATTATGCTATGTAATTGGAATGAAGCCCCTTATGTGAGAGGGTGAATCCATATTACCTATTCGATACAATTTTTTTTCGCATTGCATGCTAGGCTATGAAACATTCTTTGACTCTCATCACTTAATACTTTTCTTTATGTGAGTTACTAAAGTTGGACATCTGTTCTAGAATCCTAAATTCAATGCATACAAATTTCAACATCATATTCCTTCGTAGGAAATGATTATGTCTACAAAACATCACATGCCATATCATAATATAATCATCATATATTCTTTGTCATATGCATTTTAACTCTATTTATATTTTGATTCCATATTATACATAATTTACATCACGCATTTAAGATTCTACATCTCATCATGTGCTTCATCAATTACAAAATAACTCATACATTTCACATATAAAATGTATCATTTAAAACTAAACATTCCAACATAAAAATAAACACTAAAAACATTTAAATTCACCATTAACTATAATGATACTAACAATTTTAGTATTTAGAAACATTTAAAAACATGTTATTTAAAGTATAGAAAATACTATCTTTGCTCAACCAACAATTATGCTTGCACAAGGACTTTTTTTCACTTAAAGAACAAAACTTTCATGTTTTCACTGAAATGAATTTAATCTAACAATCAAATCTCTTGCGTTTTTGAATATATGAATTTTGCTTAGTGAAAGAATGGTCACCAAACAACTATTAAAAAGCTTCAATTCTACTATATTACACAGATTGTGTCAATTTGGTTTGACAATGTTCCAATTTATTTGAGTACTTGTTTCTAAATAATACCATATTGAACTAAATTGGTCCATATTTAACTACCAAAACACGCAATATATCACATCTAACTTAATTCAACTTTAATTAATATTATTAAAGATATCCTAGTAGTGCATGTTTTTTGTGCAAGTATTGTTATAGTCTCATTCGAAATAACAAAGATAATCATCATCAATTTCATCTCTATACTAACATATTATGTCATATTACAAACCATTTAGAACTTCACACATATAAACTGCACAAATTCACTATTTCCATCATCGCAACAATTCAATCTCATTCATGCAACATATTACTAACTAATAATTACTATAAAGAACATCAATTTAATTCTAAATATATAACCAATCTTAAAAATCTCTTAAAAATTATCACTACATATGTTATCCATATCAAAACTAAAAAAAAAAAACTGAATATTTTCAAAAGAACACATTTTGTGCACAAAACTCAAAATATTTTGACCAAGTCATTCTTATAGGCTAAATCATATGTCCTAATGTACTAAAAGATTAACTAACTCCCCTTACCTTTACAACTTGGATTAAATTCAGTCGAGGTCGACTCGTCTAAATTTTGCCAAATTTCGTCTGCAGTGAATTTAGCTGAATTTTGGACGACAATGGCCAAAATTGGTTGTACTCGACCAAATTAGCTTCGGCTGAATTCAGCCCAATTAGTCCTAGATAATTTTTTATCAAGTCGGTCCTGACCAAATTTGGTCGAGTTTGTCGAGTTTGTTGACATGTGAAGCCAAGGTGGTGTGTCTCATGAAGATTTGATGAAGCTTTTTGAACTACTTAGAAGTCATTACCATTGGAATCAAGCCTACATTGATGTAGATAAGGAGATTTGATGGTATTCATGTTGATCAAGTCTACAACGTGTCTCCACATGGATAAATCATTAAGAAAGAGTATTTGATGTTTGTAATTCATATTGTAGACCTTGTAGCATTAATTTGATGTATTTGGTCTTTGATATGTTTTTTAATCTGTTGAATGATTTTCAGCTGAATTTCGAACGACACCAACAAAAAATGGTACTACAAGAAATACCCTGGTAATACGAATTTATCAACGAATTATCTACGAAGTAAATTTCATAGGTAATACCCTGGTAGGTAACTTTATCTACAAAAATATGCTTCGTAGGTAACTTACCTACGACAGTTATCTACGAAATTGGAGCGTCCATAATTATCTACGAAATATTTCATAGGTAAATTATCTACGAAACATTTTGTAGTTATCTACGAATACATACGCAGATAACTTACCTACAAAATATTTCATAGATAACAATAAATATTAAAAAAAAAATTTAAAAGCCCAAGATTACTCGAATCTCTACAACATTATTAAATATTTTTAAAGATCACCAGTTTTTATCTCATCATCACAATATTAAATAATTCTACATTTATAAATAATTCTACATATTTCTTATAATGGGTTATATGGTTCAGGAAAATAGCAACTCTAATTCTTATTAAATAAAATTCTACATTGCTAACAATTGGTCAAGACAAAAGATCTAAAATTCTTTATTAAATTGTAACATTACATATACACAAAATACATACATCTAACTAGTTAAATAAAAAAACACAGCTATAAATAGTAATTAAATTAGAAAAAAAATCATTTCATTTTGTGTTCCACTAAAATAAAATACAAAAAAAAATATATATATTCATTGATACAATATTGAAGGCCCCTTGCGTAAAAAAAAACAAATGAGAAACCTATTGGAGCCTCGATAAAAAGGGCCACCATAGAGATTTCCACAAAAACCTACAAAAGCAAGAAATGTATATCATGTCAATAATAATGTTAGAAACATATTATTATATAAATTTACAAAAGTCTCATAAATACAATACAATTATTCCATCACTAAAAGAAGAGTCGTATGCAATGAATGTTTCAGCTAAGATCTATGATCTTAAAAACAATTAGACTTTGAATATAGACTTTCCATTGACTTTTTTTTTGTCTGGACTCATTAGACTTTTTTTGAGCAACCTGTCATAATGCTCATACGTTATTATAAGTCTTAATTGTTTAACACTTTGTCCTAATTGTTTTATCTTTTCCTTGAAGACTTGGAATAATAATCAATTTTCAAGATTGATAAATAATATTGTCTAAAAATGCCCATGTGGAAATTTCAGCAAAAAATTTACAAACAATACCATTTGAAAAGAGTTACATATTGGCCTGTTAATGACAACACTAGCAATATCTGACAATGTTCCAGAAAGGCAGAAGCATGTCTTTATACCTGCAAATGAAATTAATCAAATTTTCGTGTCCCAGCCCTGAATTCCTCCACTCAGAATTATGTTAGAAACCTACATTAAATCAATAAATAAAAAGCAACCAATTTTGCAGATATTAGTAGTGGAGTATAAGTTATGAGATACTTTTTATCTAATCTTTTGGTGAGGAAATCAAATCTTCACTTACATGTAATCTAGCTTATCCAAATTTTGTATTGAATCTGGAGTGGATCAGTTAACATGTTTAAGCATAGGTCCCTGTAAGCAATATAAGATTATAAAAATATCAAGAACTAAAAATACCAAGTACTAACATGTGAAAACACACACACTCAAAGAATTGCTAGTAATTTTTATTAACTAGTATGAGCAGTTGCATGATAACCAAATAAAGAATTACAGCGATATAAATCTAACCAACAATATCAGTGCTTGAAACCCCTTCAATGCACTTTATCTGCTTATGCCGACCAAAGTTCTTAACTTGAGAATAAGGATTAATTTCAAACACATATCACAAGAAGCATCCAAAAGCATCTAAATCTAAAATATTACTAAATATAAATCAATATCAAATACCACAATGAGATCCACTTTCCAAAATCTAATCAAGATCAATACAGAATCACCACATACTAAATATTGATGATATGTGCATTGCAATGAACAGAAGAAGGAACAAGAACCAATAGAGGCAATGACAGAGCAAATAGGGAGGGCTTCTTTAAGTGCCCAATGAAATGTCACTCAATGTCTTGCAGAAGCTACATGCATATATTCACAACGAAGGAAACCAAACAACGTAACAATTTTAATTTTAATCCTAAATACACACCACAATATTTGAGTCATGCGAACTACCTCGCTTTAGATACTTGCATAAAACCCCAATGCTTTGACGTTGCTCCAACTATATAAGCACAAGCCCTTATCGCATAATATGGCCAAAATTACTCTCCAACTCCACCTTGTCGCTACTTCCCACCATTGGATTTTCCCTCCATCAATTCTGATTTTGTGATTGTTTTCAATTAGAGGGTTTCAAAACAAAAATCATAACCCTAAATCATTTTTTTTTCAATTAAACTTATCCATGGCGATTTCGATTCCGATCGGGAGTCCAATCACGACTGCGTGGCATTCCGTGACGGCCTCCTAGAGCCTCCCAAACATCGTAATGCCACTACGTGTTGCTCTGGCACGCCGCGTTCCCGAACGAGATTGCCACAGTGCAATCGTACAATGCCAACACCTCCAAGAAATCCATTCCTTCATTCACTTAGAACAACGATTTAGCCGTCAACATACATAGAAGCTACGACATCCCAAAATGAAAAACCATAAACCCATCACTTATGTTTTTTTCCCAATTCGCGAAGGGTTTCTGATTCCTTTCCTATGCACAAATTTATGGTTTGTGAAGTGGGTTTTGTTTCACGAGCATGAACCTCATTTTGGCTGGAGTTGGGTCGTGTTAGTATGTCGATGAACCTCAACCTCAATGGGACCCTTTGCTACCCAAAAATTAGTCATGTTATTGCCGACGAAGTTAGTTTGTGTGGGTAGATAAAGGTCAATGTGAGTTGTTGCGTGGATGAAGGCCAAGTTGCCATGTTGCTGTGACGAAGGCACGATCCAACATCGATGGATGTTTGGAGTGAATGGGGAGGTCTCGGTTACTAACTTAGAAAAACAATTGTCTTAAACAAAATTAGGTAACGTCTCTGAGTCAAAAAAGTTATATCTTTACAACTTTTAATAAAGAAAACAAGGTGTCATACTCTCTACCAAGATCTTTAGGGTGGGCTCAAATCTATGAAAATATGAATAAGGGGTAAAATAAGTGATTTTTAAATTTAGATTGATGGTGGTTTTATGTAAATGAAGTCTAAATATTCACATTTTTCTATTTATAACCTTTTTTCACCTAACTAATAAAATATTCAAGTTTTATTTAAATAAACCAATTCTACTCTTAGACAAATAAATTACTAGTTTATTTACACTATGTGCTTTCTAATTTCAATGTCCTGTCAACCCCTTTCATCCTTTCCTACTTTCAGAACACACTATATAACTTAAAGCACAAGTAACATTCTAGAAAATCCAAAGCCTAACCAAATAGTGGAGGAAGAACATAAGTGAAAAGTCAATCGTACACTACACATTTACACTAACTTTTGTGTGGTGTGCATGCTTATATGCCTTATCTTCTTCCCACTACATTGTGATGTTTTCCCACCTATACTTCAATAGTAATATGCTACATTACGTTTGAATGTGCTCATCTATTGAATGTTACCTCGTATTTGAACTTACAATCAACTTCGATTTAGAGTTGAGTAAATACATCCAAAATTGATAAAACAACATTTGGTTTTTTACCTTACACTACATATCAATGTACCTACAAAGGTCATTACTCTCATAATTTCAAGCTTGAAGGAGAGTATTTAGAGGAACTAATATAATCTCTCATCCAACATCCAAAGAAATAAACTTCTTTTTTTAAGTCTTGATTGACATTACATATACCCTACATAAATCATATTATTAGGAGAATGGGTTCTTGATTTACTCCACAATCCAAATTCACCTTCAACCTTCTCTTCTCTATACTAATAAATAGATATGTGTAGCACTATAAGTATTTCATCATCATTTCAAACCAATTTAGCACATAGACCACATTTACCACAACCTAAAACCAACTTAAAAATGTCCCCTCTCCATTAACCTCCCCTTCCTTACCCCTACACCCTATTGTAAGGCATAACCATGGATTGACTTTTCATAAAAGAAAAGGTAAGTTAAAAGGAATTGATCTTCAACTTCATCAAAGACCAATCCATAAAACTTATCACACATTTTATCCATGTTGTGATAGGTGAAATAAATATGAACTATTATTTTCTCTTCAACCTCACATATAAAACATTTTGAATGACCGAAGAATATTTCTCTTTAAAAGATTATCTTTAGTTAGTAACCTCTGTTTTTAAAAGATGTCCAATTAATAGAAATTACTTTAGGTTGAACCTTTATCTTCTAAACCTTAAACCAAAAATGTTTTTGTGTGAATCTTATTCCCCTTTATACAACGCTTCACATGTTGAACACTAGTACAGGGAAATCATTTAGCACTGGTTGTTTTGGATAATCTACTTTAGTTTATGTATCAAGGCATATCAGAGCGAGGTAAAAAGGGTGGATTTTTGGACATGTTTGATTATGTACCGAGGCATACCAGTAAGGATGACAATATGATGTACATGTGCATGTTTGATTATGTATGTCACCATTTTTGAAGGAAAAATTAATAAAACTTCTCGTCTCCGTCGAGTAAGAAATTTGTGTTTCATTTCCCTATCGGGTAGTGAGTATGTTGTACCTATGGTTGTAGCCCTTGTAATTAAATATTCTTTTTTACAAATACTAAGGAAACATATTATGATCAAGGATTCAGTATAAAAAAGATACACATTGGTCAAATATTAAGGAAGAAATTATATCGTTTAAATCTTAAAATAGAATACTAAAAAACAATTGCATAAATGTCAAATAATTATAAAATAGTAAACAATTACAAAAAAAATTGATATTTCATGACAACTATGACAGCTATAATATTTTTCAAATGTTAAAAGGAAAAATACTTTCAAGATTTAGACAAACTTGGTGAATATTGATAGATTTGAGTCATTAAGAGAGATAATGAAAGTTGAGAGAGATAATAAAGATTCTTGAAATGAAATGAAACTAAGAATAAAAGAAAAAAAGATGACAAGTTTTCTAGGTTACCTAAAAATGAAGCTTACTTGATTGAATACTCAAAAATTAATGACCAAATATTTTTATGTGACAAAAAATAAACAATAAATAAAAATATTAAAAAAGAATACAAATGATGAAGCATGCGTCCTAAAAATAATTTAATTTGATGAAATTAAGATTTACATTTCTTAAAATGTTATTCTTTGTACAAACCCGCTAAAAGAAAATTGTGTAAAACGTTTTGATTAGAAGAAAAATATCTTGAAAATATGAATAAATTTCATAGATATTAAATGAATCTAACACTTGAAAATAATAATGAAAATTATATAAAAAATTGTTGTTAAAATAAAATAAAATGTATAACCAAATATATTACTAAAAATAAGTTTTTAAATTATCTAATAAGTTAAAAATGTTTTAATAATTTAAATCGAAAATATAATGAAAAAGAGAACATGATGAACAAATACATACATCTTATTAATTTAAAAAAAAAACATATTAAATGATGTATCTATATTTATCCTCGTATCTTATCTATAGAAGTACTTGTTGTAAAAGATTGAAACGGTTTGAAACATCACGGCAAGTTTGTCATTCTTAAATACATATTAAAAAATAAATAAATGATAGATTATTTAAAAGAGTTAGCATAGGCCATGTGATTAGTGCATGAAAAAGACCTATAATAGTTGTATTCCGCCAAATGTTAGAAAAATGAGGGCGTGGAGCATTCCACTTGTGTTAAACAAACAAAACGCATGTCTTATCATATCAATTTGCTCACTAAAAACCAACCAAGTACTCTGCCATCAATTTACAAATTTATTCAAACTCACAATGAAGACAAACAAAACAATCATCCCTTACCTACGTCACTGCAACAGATTCATCTTCAGATTCCTCCTCACCCTCTTCCTTCTCGCCTCCAACATAATCACTCTTCATAACACCAAATATTACTTTATATTTGTTACATATCGCATAATTGTTTAGTGACACAGGTCAAATAGGTCAGGTCACAGGTTAAGAATAAGATTTTTAACAGGACAATTGTTCAGAAAAATATTGTTACAGGTGACATCAAAGATCAAGTGGACCGGATCTCAATCGAATCGTGATGCTTGAATGTTATACTCTTAAGTAAAAAGAGTTACACCAAATTTAATGACTATAAGTTTTAGACCAATGATAAGTGCTCTATTCTAACAATTAGTATCAGAATCCATGTCACGAATTTAATTTCTAGAAAACAATTGATAAATAATTATAATACACAATATAAACTCTAACATATTTTTATTTAAAAAAAAGTAAAAAACAGTAAATATATGATGACAGAGTTGAGAGGTGGAATTGTGTTCCTTGTATTTTTTATTATTTTTTTTATAAATATTTGTAATGCAATTATGTGAGTATATATTTTGAATTTGTAGCTATGGCTATGCATATTGGTGATGGAGAAATGTTGTTGGTTGTGGTTGAAAAGATGGATCGAAAGATGATAATCAACAAATTGGGTTTCAAATGTCTAGTCATTCTTGTTCTTGTAGTGCCACTAAGTTGGAATTTAATTGCTTGATTGATGACTAAGGCCATGTTTGCGAGAAGCCTACAGGAATTTAATAATGCTTTTCATCATTGTCGATCTAGACAAATGCTTCAACAACACAAGTTTATTCATTATGTCTATATCAACACAAGAAATTGCGTTTTTTACATAAATGAATTGTAAGGTGGTATTGGGTTTCATGGGATTTAAAAACAAAATTCTTAGAAATAAAAAATAATGTTTTCATAAACTAAAATAGGAATTAAAAATTGAACTTTAAAAATATTAAAATATTATTTTTATAATTTGTGTACGTGTAAAGTAATTTAATTTTATGAAGCATTAGTTTTTTTCTTCTTCGTATCTGTTTTATAAATGCCTATGCAAGAGGTTTTCCATGTAAATAGGAAACTTAAATGCAATCACCTTCTTAGTTTGTCTAATTGGTTTGTTTCGTTTCAATTTTGATAAGATAATATTGTTAAAATCAATTATCGTATTTGAGCTATTGCACATTTTAGAGTCTGAAATATAAGAAATTGATATATAAGAAAATATTCCTTATGGAGACTATTAAGTACAGGGAAATAAAGTTCAGTATACTTACAACTTCAAACGAAATGATATTTACTTTTTCAAAAAATGTGTGAATAATCACAATTGCATTTGGTCAAATAATTATTTTAAGAAAAATATATAATTAATAAAAACTGAAATGTAATTTTTATTATTAACAATTTTTTAATTGTTTATATTTTTCTATTATTTATTGTGAAAACTTTTTAACATTCAACATTATAAATCTTTTACTAAGTAATAAAAGTTAGCTCACCTTATTTTACTATATTTTTTGTCAAGAAGGAGTTATAACTCCACTCTGTCTAATAGGTTGTTTTCACACACTTTTGTTTTGTAGATGAATGGAAAGGAAACATATTTAAGTCATAGGTGCTCACAATTTGAAAAAGACAGAAGAAATCTATAACAATAGTAAAGAGATACCTATTTTGTATTCTTATTTTACTATTCTAGTTTTATCCTTAATTATTTTAAAAATTATTTTTTATAAATAATTTACTTTTAACCGTTATTCAAAAAATCTCTTATATCTTAAATCATTATTTTAAAAACTTTTTTTACATATTTTATTTTTTAATTTTACATTAACAACTATTTTAAAAATCAATTATATATTTATTATTGTTCTTAACTTAAATTTTTATGAAAATTAAAAAATGTAAACACACATATGCGATAGACATATTAGATAATTAAAGCACATAAGAAAATATTTAGATGTTGTTGCTACCTAATTCCATCTTTTCATGCACAACGATAGACATAAACCCAAGAGATGCATATCCTTATAAGATAAGAGAAATAGTTCTATAAAGAAACATTTTTTCTATCTGGATCATTCATATTTTTTAATTTACACTCTCTCATCGTCCTAATGTATCAACCTTCATTTTTTTTATTTCTCAAAATCTGAATCATCTTTATTTTTCTTTCATCTATTTTCAAATTTAACATTTAAATCCCAGTTGTAATTCTTCAAAAAGTATAAAATAATTGTAAGGCCTACTTTTTTCTGTTCCTAATGTTTAAGCACCTAGCCTTATCTGTTGGGCCTAAGGTCAGCCCATAGGGTGTCCCAAAACCCCTTTTCCATGCCCTAACCCTCTCACTCTGCCCCATTCCCAAAAGCAGGAACCCTTCTCTCTTTTCTCCAACAAAGGTCTACTAGGAATTGAGCCAGTTTCCCCTACGGGCTAGTCAGAAGTCTTCTCCAAATTAAACACCCAACCTTAAGGTTTTCTTCCTTTTTCATCGTGAGTGCGTCAGTTCTGTATAAGGTTTATCCTTATAACCCTATCTTCGTTTTGTATGCACTTTTTAGCTCCTTAATATGTTCCTGGAGCTGTGGTGCTCTTCCTTGGGGCCCTGTTGCATTTCGCTAGCTTTTATCAAGGTAAGGGAAGATATGGTTTTCAAGTTTTTTAGTATGTTGCTTGTTTTTGTTTGTGATTCGTGTTTCAAATGCCAGATTGATGTTGTGCTTGCATGAAATTGAGTTGGATGTTGCCTTGAACTGTATTTCTTGTTTTTGCTCGCGTGAGAACAGACGAGACCTACTAAGCTCGCCTAGGCGAGTGTGTTTTTCACCCAAATGAGAAGCTCTCGCCCAAGTGAGGAGCTTTCACCTAAGCGAGAATAGCAGTAACTCGCCCCCTTCTCTGTCTCGAGTTATCGCCTAGGCGAAGGCCTCTCGCCTAAGCGAGAGTAATCTCGCGAGATGGGCTGGCTTGAGCGAGAACTCGAAGTGCCCTCTATTTGAAATCTCGCCCAGGCGAGAGTTGTAAGCTTGAGCGAGATTGACAGCAGAGTGTTTAAAGGCTTTTATGCTCCCATGTTTGGTTGGTTTATTGTTTTAAAAGTATGAAGTATGATATGCATATGCTTAAGGTGATTAAATGAGATTGTTACATGTTGAGTTTGGAATGAATAAAATATGGATCTTGACTGGTTGGATGGGCCTTGGTATGATGTAATAATGTGTGAGATACAATGTGGTTTGGTATGAGAAACATGGTTATGGAATGAGATAGACGTAATTCCATGAAACTCTTGGTGAGTTTTCATGGTGGTATTTAGTGTATATAATTAGATAAGGATTCAAGTAAGGATTGCATCCTAAAACTCTAAAGAATCAGTTAGTCTCACGTAGAGCAGACTGATTCAAGTGATGAGAGTACGGGAGGCTCTAGTTTTTGGCAGGAGAATAGTCTTAGATGTTTGAAGGCTAACCTTGTGTGTGGTAGGGTGAAATCCATTGGCAATGACTCTGCAGAGCAATAAAGGCCACCACAAGTGCAAGCATCTAGTGAATTCGATCTATTATATGTATCTCGATAAATTGAGTCTTAGAGTCTTGTTGATTGCTATCACATGCTTGGATGACTAATGTGTTCTTGGTTTTAAATTGCTTACTCAATTGTATGATAAAAATCTTTTTACTCTAGCTTACCCTTTTGCTTATGTTTGTCTTCTTGTGTGGTTTTCCTTTTTGCAATGATCATCAATTCCTTGGTTTGAGCAGATATGGAAACTCCTGGTGATCGTAGTGACGATGGGAACGCTGCAACTTAATTGGTCATGAGTTGAAGATATCCATAGGTACCAACTATCTGCCACAAATTTTATTCGTGGATACCCTAGACACGCGTATTTTAGTTCCATAGATACCAACTATTAAGTCATATTTATTAGGTTATACTAAATAATCAAATATTTACAAATATTTTCATTGTTATTTATGACTTACACGAATGTACAAATGTTGTCCACTAAATTATCCATGTGTTTAGTAAGTTTAGTAATATGTACATAATATTTGTCCGGTATGTACTCAAATCCTCTCGAGCCTAATACTAAAGTTGTTTTTGTAAAAGACTTCACACTTGGTTGATCAAATATAAAATACGATATGCTCCTTTCCTAGAATCTAACTTTACATAAATGTGAAGAATATACGACTCTCTGAGAGATTACCTAATAGAAGAGATTTCTTAAGCGTTAAAAGATTTAAAAAATGAGGAAAAATATTGTGAACTTAAGCACATAAAAGTTTGTGTAAATGTTTTATAAAGTTGTTATATGCATTGTAGACTTCTATTTAGAAGTGTCACAAACAAAACTTTGTCAAGACTTAGTGCTTTTGTGCTGCTTTTTACTAAAACTTTTCAAAATATTGTTTGACTTATAGGCCACTTCACTATTATACTTAACCATTGTATTAACTAAGTAGAGTCATTTTATGAACTAAAAATTGTTGGTATCTAAAATATTTTGTATTATTAATAAAAAAAATTGTAATTGGTTTATAAATTGGAATATAAATTGGTGTCCTACATTAACTATCAATGTTTTAATTTATAAAATAGTGTCTAATTAACTTAGTCAATATAATGACTAATTATTTTTTGTCACTAAATTTGATTATTATTTAGTGATTTTCTTATATTATTTATTATTATGATGTATGTCTAATTTTGTTTTATTAAATATGTTTTCTCTTAAAATTATTATAAAAAAGTGTGTTCATCTTTAAAGTAAATTATAAACTATTTCATCCTTAAACTTTATGAAAGTAATGTAAAAAAGTAATGTAAAACATCTTTCCAACAAATGACATGTGGAGTGTTTTTCATATGACAAACCGAGTTCCACATGGAATATTATATAACTTCCAGATGTTATTTTTTCGGGAAGGATATGTGTTCTTGTATGGAAACGATTTGTCCTACAAGATAAGGTATTGTTATCCTACTGCTTGTCGAAATGTACTTTGTCTTCAAGATTGGGATGTCCTCGTCAAGTATGATATGAACCACGGGTGAGAGGGTACCAGCAAGTACTCTAACACTCAAGTCAGTGGTGAGGAATATATGATCACTTTAGTAATGATAACAAGGTTAAGATATCTTTTACCTAAAATTGAGACACCTTTATATATCTGACCCTCATTAATTACCTTTAGGGACGTTTGAAACCCTTTGTAAATGCTAATGAATACCCTTGTGTATTTTTCGTAATGTAAAAGGGGAAAATAATTGTCTTGTCGAAGGAGGAATCATCTTGAATGATTTGTCGCTTGACGTTGACACATAAATCTTCATATTTCTAGACTCACAACTTTAAAGGCTGACAAATCGCTTCATTACCCAATCAACATAAATAAGTGGGAGGAATCATCTTGAATGATAAAGCTTCCTTCCCCCAACGAAGAGATCATCTCAGACTAAGCGGGAGGGATAATTCTTTGACGGTAAAGCTTCCTTACCTAAACTTAAATAAGAAATGAAGTTATGATAGTGATCATCTTGGTCAATAACGCTTCCTTACCTAAATTAAATAAGAAATGAAGTTATGGGAGAGATCATCCCGATAAATGAAACTTCCTTACCCAAACTTAGATAATAAATGAAGTTATGGAGGTATAACCTCGGTTGATAAAGCTTCCTTACCCAAACTTAGATAATAAATGAAGTTATAGAAAGGATTATCTCGGTAGATGAAGCTTCCTAGCCTAAAGAAGAGATCATCTCAGACCAAGAGGGAGGGATCATCTCGGACGATGAAGCTTCTTTACCTAAACTTAAATAAGAAATGAAGTTATGGGAGGGATAATCTTGGTCAATGAAGCTTCCTTACCCAAACTTAGATAATAAAAAAAATTATGGGATGGATCATCTCAGTCGAGGAAGCTTCCTTGTCCAAGAGAGAGATAATCTCAGATTAAGTGGAAAGGAATATCTCGGACGATGAAGCTTGCTTACCCAAAATTAAATAAGAAATGAAATTATGGTAGGGATTATCTCGGTCGATGAACCTTCTTTACTCCACCTTCAATAAGAAATGAAGTTATGAGAGGGATCATTTCGATCGATGAAGCTTCCTTACTCAAACTTAGAGTATCCACCATAAAAGGTCCAAGTTGATTATTTGGGGGTAGAGATGAGGTCAATGTAACATCCTGACTTGATATTACTGATTCAAATAAATTTATTAATAAATAATTGAAAATATAACATTTATTCAACACCTTTCCCAAAACGCAGGAAATAAAAACTTTATTATAATTGCCAAAATGTTTAAAACATAAAATTTAATTCAACCTTACATATCCAAATTCAAATCCAAATTCAAATCCAAGTTCAAATCCAGATTACAACGTCATAAAAATAACTGTAGAAATAAAATCCCCAAGTTGCCCCGCTCCGATGCTAAGTCTCACCAGCATCTCCTATAACATCAACTGCTCCCATGTAACGAGTTACATGATCATCGTCAATCACAAATAGATAGGGTGAACTTAACAAAATAAAAGTGCACTACACAATATAATAAATAACCATTCAATAATTCAAACACTTCTAATAACCCTTAAGTCTCACACCCCAAACTTCATCACTTGCTCTATACGCCTCTTGATTCTACACCCTTTGATAATTACTTTGATCGATCCTTACTGTCACGAGTGTCTACTCGCCCCTCCGACTACTGGCCACCACCTATAGTCCACACATGGGAATGATCTTGTCACGGTCACAATCCGCAACACCAAGTGGAGTTTCCCAATACGAATCACAGTCTGTATTTGTCCCAAGACTACCAAACTCATTAGATGACACTAAGGAGGGCAATTTTCCGGAATCCATCCTTACGAGCCCGCACACTCCACTGGACTTCCAAAACTAGCAGACTACAACCTTGAGTGGCCACGTGTTACCCCAATACAAGTTACACTCAAAATTGGGCCCCCAACAAAGTGTCGCATCAAAACCTCTATCCAAAGCTGTGTAGAATCCTCCTCGCAGTCCAATTCAGCACCTGGAACCACTTGGCACCTTGTTTGCATCGCCTGGCGAAAATTGGTTCCAGTAACTGGTAATTTATTGGTTTTTGGAACTCTAGAATAAGTTCCAATGCACCTATTTACACAAGACACTCAATTCATGCAAAACATGCATCCATGACAAGTAAATACACTTTCATATCTTTAAGTTGAACTCAAGTACACAATATCATACATAAAAACATAATCATGTCATTGCTTTCATACATCCCGGAGAATCACAATAAATTCACATAAAACCATCAAAACAAAGTGTTATACCCAACAAGTCCAGATTCTCTATTTGGTTGTTGGACGTTGTCCTCTGTTGAGCATTAAAAATATATTATGTTGGTACTTTAAATATCTTTAATAATAATAATAATAGTAATAATAATAAAAAATAATAATAATAACAATAACAACAACGACAACGACAACAACAACAACAATAATAATAATAATAATAATAAAACGAAAAAATAAATAAATAAATAATAATAATGAAAATAATAATAAAATAAAATGAATCAATAATAATAAAACAATAATACTAATAAATACAAAATAATAATAATAAAAGTAGTAAAATAAAGCAATAATAATAAAAAATAATAATGATATCACAAATAAAATAAAACAATGATAATAATAAAATAATAGTAAAATAAAATAAAATAAT
>Ga0099823_1001147_pt1 | contig 20961 bp, 13 predicted proteins | sample CowpearedBW_FD_76831 | JGI IMG/M metagenome (GOLD analysis project Ga0099823, IMG submission 76831) | Root nodule microbial communities of legume samples collected from California, USA - Cow pea red BW | ecosystem: Host-associated > Plants > Roots > Nodule | place: USA: California | collected...
AATCGGGGCCAACTCGATTGAATTCGACCAAATTTTGACTGGAGCCAACTAGGCTGAATACAACCAAATTTTGGTCGCGGTTGTCTCGGCCGAATACGGTCAAATTTTGTCTAGGTCGACTCAACCCAATGCAGTCAAATTTGGGTCGGGGTGAACTCAACCGAATACTTCCAAATTTTTTCCAGGACCAGCTGGGCCAAATTTCGATCGAGACCGACTTCACAGAATTTGGCCAAATTTTGTATATGGTCACGCAAACTCAATCAAATACGACTGAATTTGGATTAGTCGGTCTCAACTTTTAGCCTAAACTAACAAAAAATACAAACTCAAAATTTGGATTAGATATTTTGGATTATCCATTTTGAAAATCTAGATTTAGAGAATGGATATCCAATTCATAAAATATATAAAATATATATCAGATTGATATCTATATCCAATAAAATGGATTTTAAATGGATTGAATTTTTAATAAAATAGATATTAAATGGATTAGATCATAGAAAAAATAGATTGGATTATAAAAAATGGATTTTTTGCCCACCCTTGATTAGAATTTATTGACACATCTCTTCACATATTAAATGTCAGAATAGAAAACCAATAAAAAAATATTGTCAGCCAACATCTAAACACTTTTCTAAAATCATCCATCTAATGATAGCAGAGATCTGCAAAAGCTTCAAATTATTGTTTTTGCATAAGTACCTATTTTCGGTAAAATAATGTTCTTTTTCTTTTTCCAATCAATAAGAAACTTGAAGAAGGATAAACAACAAAGAATAATCTTAGCTATACTGCAACCAGTAAACCAAAGCATCACTATTTTATGAAAGAATCAAGTATTGCAATCCAATAATGTGAGACGTGCGACGTGCGACGTGAAACGTGAAACGTGGGACGTGCGACGTGAAACGTGAAACGTGAAACGTGGGACGTGCGACGTGAGACGTGAAACGTGGGACGTGCTACATGGGACGTGGACGTGATAGGTGAGACGTGGAACGTGCGACATGAGACGTAGGATGTGAGACGTTGGACGTATGACGTGAGACGACGTGGGATGTGACGACGTGGGATGTGAGACGTGAGACGACGTGGGAGTGGGACATGAAATGTGAGACGTGTGACGTGGGACATGAGACATGGAACGTGAGACGTGGGATGTGAGACATGGGACGTGGGACGTGGGACATGGGACGTGAGACGTGGGATGTGGGACGTGAGACGTGGGACGTAGGACGTGGGACGTGAGACTTAAGACGTGAGATGTGAGACGTGAGACGTGGAACGTGAAACGTAAGACGTATTACGTGAGACGTGGGGTATGGAACGTGAGACGTGGGACGTGCTACGTGAGATGTGAAACGAGAGATCTTAGATGAGAGACAAGAGACGTGAAACGTGGGAGGTGAAACGTGGGACGTGGGACGTGGGACGTGAGACGTGGGACGTGAGACGTGGGACGTGGGACGTGGGACGTGAGACGCGGGACATGAGACGCGGGACGTGGGACGCGGGACGTGGGACGTGAGACGTGGAACGTGAGACCTGAGATGTGTGACGTTGGACGTGAGATGTGTGACGTGAAACGTGAGACGTGAGACGTGGGACATGGAATGTGGGACGTGAAACGTGGGACGTGGGACGTGATGCGTGACATGTGAGACGTGAGAGACGAGGGACGTAAGACGTGAGATGTGAGAGACGTGGGATGTGGGAGACGTGCGACGTGAGGCGTGAGACATGAGACGTGTGACGTGAAACGTGAGACGTGCGACGTCCGACGTACGACCCGTTAACACTAAACCTTGGAATTTATATTCATAAACTTTAAAGTTTACAATTTAATTGAAAATTTTAGAAGTTTAATAAAATAATTGTTAATGTATTCATAAATTTGTACTAACAAATTTAAATTATACTCTTGTAAAAAAGTGTATTAATAAAAATATATTAAATACATATAAAATTGAAAGAATAAAAACATGATGGTAAAAGTAATAATTAATGTTTATTTAACACATAAAAATAAAAATTATGACAACAATAATTTATATTTATTGAACTCTTAAATAATCGAAAGGAAGCAGAGAATGATCTGAAAAGTTAAACTAAGGATGAACAAAAAATCTAATTTTCATTATCCAATCCATTTTTTTCTATGATCCAATCCATTTAATATTCATTTTATTAAAAATCCAATCCATTTTATTGGATTTGGATATCAATCTGATATACATTTTATATATTTCATGGATTGTATATCCATACTCTTAAATCTAGATTTTCAAAATGGATAATCCAAAATATCATATCCAAATTTCCAGTTTATATTTTTGGTTAGCTTAGGCTAAAGGTTGAGACGGATAACCCAAATTTAGTCGTATTTGATTGAGTTGGCGTGACTTTATACAAAATTTGGCTGAATTAGGCCAAATTCTATCAAGTTAGTCCCGATCAAAAATTGGCCAAGCTGGTCTTGGACAAAATTTGGAAATATTCGGTTGAGTTCACCCTGACCCAAATTTGACTGCATTGGGCTGAGTCGACCTATGCAAAATTTGACCGTATTCGGCCGAAACAACCGCGACCAAAATTTGGCTGTATTCAGCCTAGTTGGCACAAGTCAAAATTTAGTCGAATTCAATCGAGTTGTCCCCGATTGAGATTTGGCCGAGTAGGCCCTGACCTAAATTTGGTCATATTCGGCTAAGTCTGCCTAGGGTGAAATTTGGCAGTATTCAAATGAGTCGGTCACGATCAAAATTTGGCCATATTTAACTGAGTCGGCCACGACCGAATTCAATCGAGTCGGCTCCGGTCAAAATTCGATCGTGTTGGCCTCGATCAAAATTTGACCGAGTTAGTTCTGGCCTGAATTTGGTCATATTCGGCAGAGTCAATCGCGACTGAAATTTGGTCATATTTAGGCGAGTCGGTCGGTCCTAACTTAAATTTGGCCAAATTCAGTCGTGTTGGTCATAACCAAAATTTGGTTGAGTCGACACTAACCCAAATTTAGCCGTATTCGGTCGAGTAAGTCCTGAACAAAATTTCACTATATTCAACTTAGCCGGATGTGATCGAAAATTGGCCATATTCAGTCAAGTCGGTCCCGACCGACGAATTTAGTGGAGTCATCCCTGGCTGAAATTTGACTGATCAGGCCTTGACCCAAATGTGGCATTATTTGGCCAAGTCGACTATGGGCAAAATTTGGTCGTATTAGGCAAAATCGGCCTTGACCAAAATTCAGTCTAATCCAATCAAGTCGATTTCGACTAAAATTTTGTTAAGTCGACCTTGGCCCAAATTTGGTCGCATCGTCCTCGACCGAAATTCGTTCAAAAGTCATCCAAGTTCATTCCATGCTGAAATTTGGCCTCGACCGAAATTTGCTTTGTATTCTTATTTCTTATATATATTTTTTTCATTATTGAAAATAAAAAGTAATTCTGCTTCATTTTGCTTGTGAAGAAAAATAGAAAGTTAGAGAGAAAGTCATGCTTTCTATTCTTATTTTCCATATATTTTTTTCATTATTGAAAATAGTTAGTAACTCTTTTGTTCCACCTAGTAAAATATTAGCTTGATAAATAATATTTTTCATGAGTTGTTTGTATATTTATTATTTGATAAATATGAAGGAAAAAATTATATACTATAAATTATTTACCCTAATATTTTTTAATTGGGGTTTTTCATTCACGGTACAAAAATTGATAAATATATAAGAACACAATCATGATATATACATATGTTCAAATTTTCCCATTTTATAACCATTAATCCAGACATAATATTATTACATACTTATATATTTTTTAAGGTAATTTAAGAGACACTTTTTACTTATATATGGTTGTGTTATTCTTCCCTACCACTTATACACGAGGAATTTTATAAGGACCAAATATGTAAGTATAATAAATAAAAGGTTTATCACAACCAAAAATTGAGTAAACTAATTTTTCACGATTTATATCGATATATAATTTACAAATTAAAAATCATATACATAAATTACTTTGAAATAAAAATACATTTTTAATTATTAAATTTAAACACAAAATTAGAATTAATCTTTATAATAAACTTTAATATATTTTTGTTATTAAATTAAAAATGACTAAATATAGTCATAATAATTTAATAGTCAGTCTTTTTACTTGTTAAAAAATGTCCCAAATTAATATATGAACTATTATAAATAACTCAAACATAAGTTTGAATGCAATTTAATAGTAAAATAACATAAAAAAATTTATATTATTGAAGTAAAACATATTTAATCCAATTATTTTTTATACTAACCATCTTGAAGATTTAATGATTATATCTGTTATGATATTAAAGTATTCTATCTTTAGTAATATTTTATGGAAACATATTTTATCTTTTATGGTGATGATTATATGATCTTTATTTATTACATTGTTGAAAAAACGGGTTGAAAGATATTAATTTTGTAAGCTTTAAATATCTTTTAAAGTAACTGAATAATTTAAAATAAATAAACTTAAACAAACTTTAGTAATGAGTTCTGTAATTAGGTGGAGTTGGCAGCCAACCCATCAAAACGGCAGCTTCCTGGATGCGAGTCGAGAAGCGTGAAAGATCGTCCAACCGCTACAAATGTACGCACCAAACACCAAAATCGCAAACGGAATTAAGAAATTACTCATTAACGGTTTTAACATACGTCACGGGGTTTAACCTATCCCGTACGCCTCTAACGTATCTTCGTACCCAAACAAGCCGCTAAGTCTCTACACAAGCAGAGTATCACTTCATTCATATATTTATTCTTTATTTTATTTTATTTTTCTCAACGCAATGAAAAGTACTCCCAGCTAGTAGTATGAAGATGGTTAAAAACCCGTAAACGTAAACCCTAGTAGTTTAAATAGCCTCCAGCTTTTCCTGTTGCGCTTTCTCTCTCTCAACACAACTCAACAACATAACACAAATCGCAAGCCACACTTACTCTGTTCGATTCTCGTTGCTCTCGCTATCGCTCGCGCTCTAAACCCTAGAGGACGCTATTTCTAGGGTTTAGATTTCAACTTCTAATCGCTTTCGCAATTCTCGGTTTGCGCGCTGATCGGAGTTCGTAGCGGAGGTTTTTTGATCGAATTTTCGGTTCCATGGATCTTCCGAGTCTCGCTGTTATACTGCAAGCCGCTCTCAGTCCCAATCCGGATGAACGGAAAGCTGCTGAGCAGAGCTTGAATCAGGTGCGGCTCCTTCCGATTCTTGAATCTCTTTTCTGATCAGAGTTTTCGTTGCTTTGTATTTACTCGATTCACTTCCGGTTAAGTGTTTAAGAAGTACGGATGGTTGTGAAACGTGATGATTCTTTTAGTGTCTTACCGAGTCGTCGGTTGTTAATTGAATTTTGGTGTATGATTGTTAATTGAATCTAGCAGTGCTTTGATTTGATCAATTTAAATTTGGCTGTGTTTGTTGATGATCTTTTTCAATCATGAGTTTCTTTTTTTTAGCGTTTATGAAGCTCGCGCACTGGGAAATGAAGTTGAAAACATTAGTCTTTGTTGTCTGTTGGCATTGGCGTCCCTGTTTGCGGTTGTAATTGAATGTATGAATGTTGCAGTTTGTTGACTTCTTTTAACTTTTATATGCTTGTTGTTGAATTTGAATACAGTTTCAGTATGCGCCTCAGCATCTGGTGAGGCTGTTGCAAATCATTGTTGACAACAACGTTGACATGGGTGTACGACAAGTGGCTAGTATTCATTTCAAGAACTTTATTGCGAAAAATTGGTCTCCTCTTGATGGTATGCACTTTTTATCATTGGTTCAAGTTAGATAATGAAGTGGGATGTTTGCTTATCGTATTCTTCATTTTTGTGGGTTGTTTATGTAGAAACGCAGCAGAAGATTTCACAGAGTGATAAAGATGTGGTGAGAGATCACATTCTCGTGTTTGTAACCCAGGTTCCTCCTCTGTTGAGGTACGATTGTTCACTTTTGGTGCCTCATATCTGGTGGCTAATTTGTATATTCTGATATGTGTTGATTTCTTGCTGTCATTTCTCTCTTCACCTAGTGTGTGATGACAACTAATGAGGGTTTAAATTAGTGCCATATTTCTTTCTCTTTTAAACAACTTTTTTTTTTTATTTTCCAATTCTCCGTTGTGTTGACTTGCGTTCATTGCTTACATTTACGTCTATAGGGTACAGCTTGGCGAGTGCCTTAAAACAGTTATACATTGTGATTATCCTGAGCAGTGGCCACATCTTCTTGACTGGGTGAAGCATAACTTACAGGATCAACAAGTCTATGGGGCATTGTTTGTGCTTCGGATTCTTTCTAGAAAATACGAGTAAGCTTGTGATTTCATATCTATTATACCTCAACTGAAACAATTGGGCTGATATTCTTACCCAGTTCTGTTGTGAAATTTTCTCACTATTTGCTACTTTGTCCGTTATTATTAATAATTGTATTTCCATACTGTACGCAAAATCCTGTTTGGTTTTCATTTTTTACTGTACAGTTACAATGGCATTTACACAGGAATATGTTTGTACTATTTTGCTTAGATCATTTCGTTGAACTATAAATTTGTTATATATGTATGTGTTGTATGGATGGAAAAAAGGATTTAATAAGAATGTGGAGAAAGATACAATCTAAGAGAATGATAAACTCTCAATAATAAAAAATGTCACAAAAAAGGGGAAAGACAATATTAAAATAAGAATGAACTATAGTCTAGTTTTGCATGTCACCTAAAAAGTTGTCTGCTTTTCCAGTACTAATAGAAAAGTCAACAAAGAAATGATTAACAATAATTATTTTTTGAATGTTAATTTCATCTTCATTTTGAGGGGTTGAAGAAAATGAACGAGGATTAGGATATCACCACAAATTTCAGATTTCATTAAGTCTGGAAAGGAAAACAGAAAAGACTAGAGTTTACAACGTTTTAAATGGAAGGGACAAACCTCATTCCATGCGTTTTGGCCAGTATTATTATTTTGCTATGTTCATTAATAAGTTTCGAAGTTTCCATTTCAAAAAGGTTGTTGGAGGGGAGACCCCGCTAGAGTTGACTATGCAGGTTTCACAATGGAGAATAATTACTGGCAAAGCTAATAAATATTCTCTACTAATAACGTTGTTAAAAAAATTTCTATTTCAAAGTATTAGATTTCTGATTTTGCAAGAGCTCATATTTCCAAAAGTACCCTGTGATCCTTAAATAGTGGTCCAGATCGATTAGTCTAGTATGTGTTAGGTTCATAAGCTCTTTTATTTTTTCTTCTCAGGTTCAAGTCAGATGAGGAAAGGGTACCAGTTTATCGCATTGTTGACGAGACATTTCCTCATCTTCTCAATATATTTAACGGGCTTGTCCAGATTGTTAATCCATCACTTGAAGTAGCTGATCTTATCAAGCTTATCTGTAAAATATTCTGGTCCTCCATTTATGTACGCTCTCTCTGTCCTCATATGTATCCTTAAATTAAGGAGTTTATTTTATGCATTATGCTGTAGATCAAACCTTGTTCAGATTCATGTTACTTATTTATAGTCATTATGTTAAACATGTGATTATTATTAGTTAGGGTGTACAATGCATTCTATTTTAGCCCAAGGTGGTCAAGGCTGTCAAATCTGAGGGAGTAAGTGTGTTTGGATTAATGTCTGGAAGTGTTCAGGCATAAGTTTGCATATTTCAAAGCAGTGAAAAGAGAAGCAACTCCCTTGTGTCATTGAAGTTAGTGTGCATAATGTTAAACATAACTCTGTCCCGATCACATCCTTTAGATTGTATTGGACTTATAGAGTTTACCTAAAACAAAAGTAATATTTTAGAGGAAGCCTAATCATAGTCTTAGAATTTGAGCTTAAACTCAATTTTACAAAATCGACTTGGAATGTGAGTTCTGCCAAAATCTGTAAGCTCTATTTAAAACATAGCTTTATTTGATATAGAATTCAACGCCACCCTTGAGGCTGCAACCAACTAAGGCAACCTCCCAAAGAGGTTTTAACAAAGGCAATTGCAAGTAAGGTGACTTTCCAATAACCTCCTCTTGCCTAAGGTTAATGGCATGGAGCGTGGCTAAATGCAAGTGGCTCAATGATGGCTTTGGAATTGGCTCTAAAGCCATCTTAGAAGTTGGGCTCAACTTTAACATCATGAGATTTACTTGTAAGATGAGGATTGTGCATGCTTTGTAAGTTCTATTTAAGTCATACTTCTAGTTGATATAGGATTAAACACTACTTTTGTTGCAATTTAGCCATCTCCTAAAGAGGACATAATTAAGGTGGCCGGGGGGTGACCACAATTCAGGCCACTTTAAAACACTCTTAACCAAACAAATAATAACATCTTGCATAATAAGTATTCAGCATTCTAGCTTCATAACTAAGCAAACCATATATTGTAACCGGATCAGAAACAGCACTACCTGAAATTTTTATCGACAGAGAACCTTGATCCCCAATCTGTTATCAAAGTCTTGAATAGGGAAGGGGACAAATAGAAGGATTGAATGAATTCTCTGGTGATACAAGAGTCTTGGGGCTCTTCTCTCCAGCGAATACTAAGATACATGATATCCTTCTCTTAGTTGTTCTACCTTTTTATGAGTTCTCCCCTTTCATCTTACTGATAAACTAACTGCAGTTAATCAAATCTTCATTAGAATTGATGCACTGCCTTTGTTTTACAAAACGGAATGGTACCATTCTATTAAATTTTAATTGAAATACATGATACCCTTTTGTTACTTTGGGGTAATGCCTTTTAAGAAATTGATGCTTTATTGTCCACTGTATTTTACAATCTTTTCATCCCTTGCCATTGTGTTTATATTACCATTATATATACATAAGCAAAGAGTGGAAAGTTATTGTGGGATTGTTATATCTCTAGTATCGTGTTTTCCTCTCACGTCTAATATGGGGTGGATTTAATGTGATAATAAAGTTAGAAGAACAAAAATAGTCAAAACTACAGTCCATGTGAATCCTAGTCTAGGAGGTCTTTATTTATGTGTTTGTATTTGAATAAATCTTGGTTTCATTTGTTTTTGGTTGACCATGTCACTGGGGATAAAATGAAATAAAGGAGAGCATCTTTTACATTTGAGATAACGTTCGGCCACCTCACTTATTTTGATGCTTCTCACCACTCAAATTTCTGATAGTTGACCTGTGAAATTATGGATTTTGTTGAATTTATTCAGTTGGAGATTCCTAAGCTGTTGTTTGATCAAAATATCTTCAATGCTTGGATGATGCTTTTTTTAAATATATTGGAGAGACCTGTCCCCTCTGAAGGTCAGCCCGTTGATCCCGATCTTAGAAAATCATGGGGTTGGTGGAAGGTCAAGAAATGGACAGTTCACATTCTAAATAGGCTCTACACTCGGTATGTTGAGGTGTGGATTGATTTATATATAAAAATATTTTTTGCTGTGTGACTTATTCTGAATTTCTATGGTTGTTTAAATTACCACATGACAGTTTTGGAGACTTGAAGCTTCAAAACCCTGAAAACAGAGCCTTTGCCCAAATGTTTCAGAAGCATTACGCTGGGAAAATCTTAGAGTGCCACTTAAATCTGTTAAATGTCGTTAGAGTAGGGGGCTATTTACCCGACAGAGTTATCAACTTGATTCTTCAATATCTAAGCAACAGGTGGGTATCCTTTGCAGTCTCATTTTGCACCGGCATATTATATAATATTCTAGCCTACTTTCGCTAACTGCGTGCTGTTAGTTCTGATCAATGGCACACATCTATTGGTAAATGCATTTTATTTTTTACTGTAATGGCCTGGTTTTGAGATGAAATATAAAAGCCATTAAGGTCTCTCCAACTAACAGGATTGGCTTTTATGATTGTTGGTTCATGATATGTTATTTGAGGTTTTTTGACCTAGGGGTCTAGATTGCTGCCCCCATTCTTCCAATAAAAAGTTGAAATTCAGCAAATGGCAGGTGGTTTTATGCATTATGCATAATTCAAAGAGCTCTTGACTTAGGGAATGCTGCTACTGTGGAAATTGTAAGAACCATTATGATAAAGAAAACTGAGATTTTCTTGATGGTTCTGGTTTCAAGCCTTTGTAAAAGTTGACTAGAGTTTGCCTTAGTTCGATAACTTTGATGTAACATATGATAGCAGAAAGCATTATTATTTAAGCCACACGTGACATTGAATATTGGCAACATCCACTTCGTTGATATCTAAAGTCACTACCACCATGAGTTTAGGAGGAGCCATGAAAAGCAGTAACAAGTGGTTCAGCTTCCTGATCTTGTGCAGTTTTTGATAGAACAACAGTATTGCCCTCTTCATTTTTGTAAATTCGTTTTGGACAGCCAACCTTAAATTAGATTTACATGGGCTGCATCCACCAAAACTTTATTTCAAAACTTTTGTAGGCAAGCCACAAGAACTAAAGCATAAATTTCTTCAACTGTTAGCGGTTCAAACTTACTTTCAATGACGAAAATGACACAATCATAGTCTTGAGGCAATCCTTAAAATTAGCATCGATGTATTCTTGGTGAGAATGGAAGTGAGACAATCAATTAACGCATTAACACCAAGAAGAAACTGTTATCTATCGACAAATCTTGAAGAATAAGATTTTTGGATTGAAGTTCATTGCAAAGTTGTTGTAGACCATACATTTGTTTTTGAATAGAATCAGGAACTTTATCCCAAACTTGAAAAGAATGAATGCTACCTAAGACTTTAGAAAGACACGAGCGTGATAATGTTGATTAGAGCATGCCAACACCATTTGATCTTGCTGTTAAGTGCTAAAAGTGGGATTGATTTTCCAGCATCATCATGATCAGCTTCGGTAACAAAACAAAGAGGAACCAATGGATCAAAACAAAATGTTGGAAGACAATGCGGTTTAATACCCACAACAAGAAGTTGAAATCATCAAGCTTCTTTTAGGTTTTGGAGGAAGCAGCAGAGGACGAGAGGGAGGAGAAAGAAGATTGCCACAAAAGATTATTAAAGATTTGGTACCACGTTGAATTGATATAGAGAAAGAAGATAAATAGCAAAAGAAAGAAAGATAGAAAGTATATGACAATAGTGTGCTGGTCAGTGCAATTGTGGGGTGGGGTATGGACAGTTGATGGGTCCTGATCTATTGTTAGATATGTGTCATAGTAGTTCTCTTAGGAGTTAGAAGCAGTTAGTATTACTTGAATTGTTATAGAAGATAATTTATCCTTCATTAACTGTCCCACATTAATCTGTATAGAATTAGAAACTGCATCAATGACCATTATTCATAGAAAATAACTGATGGCTGTTGATGATAGTGGGGGTGTACATAGGAGGTGTCGATATTTGAAGTCTGTGGTTATCGAAGACTTTTGTCTCTATGAAGACAGGTGCATTATATGTGTGACTTTTGTGTTCTGCATTATATCCTATTATTTCTCAAATATCAGCTGATATTTTATCTGCAATTATAAGCATGTGGTTGGTAAGTTAATGCATTAAATAAATCCCGCTCACAAGACTTATTCCACAGTTGCTGCTCATCATAAATTCAGGATTTCAGTGAACTTTTTCAGAGACTCCTATAACACGAGCCTAGTAAACATCAAAAGTTTGGTTTCAAAAAACTTTTCAGATGCTCACGTGCTTTATTAGATTTTCATTAAGTTAAAGGAGGAGTAGATGCTTGACATTGGAATAGAGCATCTTTGGTCATGGGGTCTTGAGGCTTTGTACCTATAGCTGTTACTATGGAAATGAGAGCCCCATGTATGATGCTTTTATATTTTTGCTATTGGTTCTTAATGAATGTATCTTTCTCATTTCTGAATGTCAAATCAGACCAGGAATAAAGTTGTTATTATCTATTTGAATAGAAAGCATGAGTTGTTGAGTGCTTTATTTGGTGCCACCAGATAGCACATACTAATTATTTCTTTGTAATTTTTGCATCACATGCAGTATCTCAAGGAATAGTATGTATACTCTGCTGCAACCACGGCTTGATGTCCTTCTTTTTGAAATAGTGTTCCCCCTTATGTGCTTTAATGATAATGATCAAAAGCTTTGGGAGGAAGATCCGCATGAGTATGTAAGGAAAGGCTACGGTAAGTTGCGTTGGTGTGTATGGAAACAGTATTTCAATATGCACTGGGATTTCTTATAGCTTCTTATTCTTTGTTGCAGATATTATTGAAGATTTGTATAGTCCTAGGACTGCTTCCATGGATTTTGTGAGTGAGTTGGTTCGGAAACGGGGGAAAGAAAATCTTCAAAAATTTATTCAATTTATTGTTGAAATTTTCAGAAGGTAATGGTTTACTGTTAGAATGAATGATCTATAATTGGGTGCAATATTTATGATCTGTTGTGCATTAGGTATGATGAAGCTTCTGCAGAGTACAAGCCCTATAGACAGAAAGATGGGGCCCTCCTTGCCATTGGGGCACTTTGTGACAAATTGAAGCAGACTGAGCCATACAAGTCTGAACTTGAGCGAATGTTAGTGCAACATGTCTTTCCCGAGTTCAGCAATCCTGTTGGCCACCTTAGGGCTAAGGTATGGTTTCCTATTATAGTTTTTATCTCCATATATTGCCATGTGATATAGGACTTTGATAGAATGAAACAAATATGGATGAAGAACATATCAGAGAAGCGGGGGGGACAGAAATCAAATAGCTGTGTGCTGTACTTTTTTTAGGGTTAAATATGTTTTTTGTGCATTAACTTTCAGTGAAATTTGGAATTAATTCCTATTTGAAACAATTGACCAATTTAGTCCTCCATCTTTAGAAATGTGTGAATTTAGTCTTTTTAACCAAATTTTGTTAAGTTTATTTGACATTTCAAACACAAGTCATAGTTATATTTGTGTTATTTATACCGTTTCACACATTTTCGCTTTAATGTTAACTCAAATATTATAAAGAAATGCATTTGAAACGTCAAATAAACTTAACAAAATTTGGTTAAAAGGACTAAAGCCACGCATTTCTAAGGTTAAGAGACTAAATTAGGTCAAAGTTTTAAAAATGGACTAATTCTAATTTTTATTGAAAGTTAAGGGACAAAAAAACATATTTAATCCATTTTTTTATTACTATTTCAGTCTCCTAAAATACAACAACTGAGCTTTATTTGTAACCAGGTACTCAACAGCTATGAAAACGAATTTAACAATACTTGACTAACATTCTTCTTCTATTCATATTTACATACTGTTACCCTCCCTCCAAAAAAGGATACAGTGCCCTCAAGGGTCTTGAGCTTCACGTGGGATGATAAGAGGAATATAATCTGTGATCAGTCCCCAAAGTTTTCTTGATCTGCTTCCAAAAGTTACTCATATCAACAGGATCCATACTTCTAAGTATCTCAACTTATGCTTCGTATAATCAGAGTATATATGATCTATGCAGTGTTGAGTGCTTTATATGGATGAAAAAGGCTCACACAAAATGGGCATATTTGTTTAATGGCCCAATTATCACCCTTACCCCACGGTTGGAAAAAAAAGGGTTTTAGGCTGTCATTCACTGTGTTCTAAACTAAATAAATGAAGTATTATTTGCAAATGCATAGGTTTATTTGATTTTGTTCAAATTATTCCAAAGCTTACTCTGGTTATGGAATTATTGTTTAAAGTATAATTTAGTTTTTCTTTGAAAAACAGGCAGCATGGGTTGCTGGGCAGTATGCCCATATTAACTTTTCAGATCAGAACAATTTCCGGAAGGCTTTGCAGTGTGTGGTATCCAGAATGCAGGATTCAGAACTTCCTGTGCGCGTTGATTCCGTTTTTGCTTTGCGCTCTTTTATTGAAGCTTGTAAAGGTGGTTTTTACATTTTGTTTTTGTAATTATTATGAATTATTTTTTTTTCTATATGCTTATTTTTCTTATGACATGTTTGTGCAGATTTGAATGAAATTCGTCCTATCCTTCCTCAACTCCTTGATGGTATGAGGGTGTGAGAATTTTGTTTCACTCCAGAATTATTATTCGGCTTACTGAATAAGTTTTAACTAAGTGAAATTTTATCCAGAGTTTTTCAAACTTATGAATGAGGTTGAGAATGAGGACCTTGTGTTCACATTGGAGACTATTGTAGACAAGTTTGGGGAAGAGATGGCCCCTTATGCACTTGGGTTGTGCCAAAATTTGGTAATATTTCTTTTGCCTTTCACAATTTGTTTAGAAAATTTTAATTTTTAATAATTTCTAGAAAATTTTAATTTTTAATAATTTATAGAAATTTTTAACTTTTAATAATTTCTAGAGGTAATGTAAAAATAATTTGGTTTTATTTTAAATAACAGGCTGCTGCATTTTGGAGGTGTATGAGCACTGCAGAAGCTGATGATGAAGCTGATGAACCAGGTGCTTTGGCTGCTGTGGGTTGTTTACGTGCTATTAGTACAATACTTGAATCAGTGAGCAGGCTTCCTCACCTTTTTGTTCAAATTGAGCCAACTTTGCTTCCTATAATGCGCAGAATGTTGACAACTGATGGTCAAGGTACCTCTCCCCATACTGCCCTCTCTCTCGTGACAATCTTTGTCTTACATTTTCCTCCGATGTTATTTTGTGATTGTGTTATGTGTATGTACTCCTGCTTGAACATAAAATGACATTTTGCTGCACAAAATACAAAGAAAACGGAATCACTAATTGAGCAAAGCTTCTAAAATATCCCAGCATGTCAGTTTGGGAAAACTCCTTAAAAAAGACTATAGGTGTTTTTACCAAAAGAAGACCAAATGCTTTATCTTATATCAAACAGGTAGTGTGCTACAACAGCCATTTTAAAAACTCTAAGTTTCAGTCTCTGACCTTATACACCAAAGCATTTGTGTACGTTGCCATTTCCCCAAAAGAATTCTGTTATTCTGTCTAAATCATTGAATCTAATCGTAAAAAACCCAGTCCAATTACTTTAGAATTCCTTCTTGTCGATTAGTCAAAATGCTCCAAGGAAAACCCATCTTACTCTTTTTGGCAGTTGTCCAACCATACAGTTATTCTTGTTGTTATGGCTTGTGTAGGTATATTTTTTCTGTAAGAAATAGGCAATACTAATGAATTCTGGTAACCCTTCTAATAATGTTTCATAACACTTTAATATGGATGTATGAAGTAGTTGATCACTGGAGGAATTTAGGACTTCCTCCATATGCTTAGGTGATCACTTATTAAAATGAATGTGATGCTGACAAACTTGTTAAGTTTGTATATATTTGCTTCTTTAAATTCATGAACCCTGTATTTATCTTGGTTTAATTATTAGACTGATATATAAACAATGGTTTGTATATTTTAATTTTGTTTGGATTTTCACTTATTTCTACTATCTTCTATTGTGTCTACAGAGGTTTTTGAAGAAGTTTTGGAGATTGTATCTTATATGACTTTTTTCTCTCCAACAATATCGTTGGATATGTGGAGTCTTTGGCCATTGATGATTGAAGCACTGGCTGATTGGGCTATTGATTTCTTTCCAAGTATGGTAGTTCTCAACAAATTTTAACTCTCTTTTTCATCTGCTAATGTCGTCATACATAGTTTTGTGAATTATCTATTTTTGCCGGAGACAAGCTGTTCACTTTTAACCAGAAGATGAACACAACAATGGACTGTTTACAAAACATCTATTAATAAAGAAAAACAAGCTAAAAATACAACATGGACAATTTTTCTTCAATGCAGTAGCAAATTAATTTACATTCCACATTGTTTTGGAACAACCCCTGGTATAATAACTTAATTCATATACTTCTCCTCAGACTTGTAATTATTGGTCTCAACTCTAGAGTTTGGTTTTTTTACATTGAACTCGGGTCTCAAATATTTTTTGCCTTCTCTTTCAAAGACACGCATATTTCTAATCTATCGTATCTTGATCTGGTTGGAAATTTTATCATCCTTCTATATGATCTTGTTTTTGGCATTTATTTGTTAAGCTTTAAACTTCTGCAGATATTTTGGTTCCCTTGGACAATTATATTTCAAGGGGAACTGCTCAATTCCTTTCTTGCAAAGAACCGGACTATCAACAGAGTTTGTGGAACATGATTTCATCTGTGAGATATTTTACCTTATTACTTAAAGCATCAACTTTTTGGTTGGAGCCTAGTGGTTTATTAATGATCATTATTATTTTTTATGTTATTACTGAGGTCTCTGATTTTTATATTGTATTGTAGATTATGTCAGATAAAAATATGGAGGACAATGATATTATACCAGCTCCCAAGCTTATAGAAGTTGTGTTCCAGAATTGCAAAGGACATGTGGATCACTGGGTTGAACCATATCTTAGAATTACTGTTGAACGCCTGCGTCACACTGAAAAATCATATTTGAAATGCCTTTTCATGCAAGTGGTAAGGGGATATAGCCAATTTGAAATGCAATAGTTACATTACACGAATGACTAAAGTAACAGATTTTTGTGCTCCTGGGCTATAATGTTCTGATATAGCCAATATCTTGATTGTGCTGGGGCTGTTGGCTTGGAAGTTTCATTAAATAATTTTAGATTGTAGTTGAAAGATTTATTTTGAATTTCCAGTTTATTAAATGGGTGTTGGCTTATAAAAAGTTGTCAGGTATTTTTGAATGGTAGTTTTCTCACGTTCAATGGAAATGAGTAAATTCAGTAACATATAAATGAAAAAGACCCTCAAACCTCTTATGATTTTTTTGTTTGAGTGTGATGTCATGTTCTCCTATGTAGTTGATTCGTGACTCACTAGTGAATATCTCCTTGTTGTTTCTCCTCCTTGGATCTTCCAAAAGTAGTATAAGAGCCAATGGTTCATGGTAGTCGGCTAAAACGAGTAGAGTTAATGGTGAATCTTGGTGTGGGGCCCTTGTATCTGCTAGTGAATCTAGGCAGTGTGTTTCTGAGTTAAATTACAATATAAGAGTCACTTGCGGACGAGTAAGAGCTTCCACTTGCGGGGTGTTTATTATTGTGGAAGTGACTCATATTTAAGGGGGAGTCTGCAATGTGTAAGAGACCTACACTTAATGGGTAGTTGTTGGAGCTCAAGTGTGAGTTCTCATCTCTCATTGTATAAAATTGGACAAGTTGAACTACATTTACGTGAGAAGTATTCACGCACTATTGCCTTAATGTTTGGGATTGAGTGTAGTGTGATGTTTTGTTCTGTAGTTAACTTGTGACTCATTAGTAAATGTCTACTGGTATTCTCCTGCTAGGATTTTCCAACAAATCTGTCCTGAGGAAATGTATACCTAACTCTTTTAGTTAACCAAATATGGATTGTACTTCCTTGAGTGCTATAATTTCTATGTTTCTTTATTTAAAAAGGAAGAAATTAAATATAGGGATATTGTTAACAAATCTGAGGCCTTTCCTGATCTCCCAATGGGTTTAGTTTATCTGCTTTATGTTTGCCCAGGTTTTCAAATATTATATGTCTCCTTAAATCATAAAAGAATTCCTTCTAAGAGGAGATACTTTTTTCAGATTGCAGATGCTCTTTACTACAACGCAGCCCTGACTCTCAGCATATTGCAAAAGCTAGGTGTTGCATCAGAAATCTTCCATCTTTGGTTCCAGTTACTGCAACAAGTTAAGAAAAGTGGAATGCGTGCTAATTTTAAAAGGTTTGTTATCTTTACCTTTTGTTATCACTTGTTCCCATTTTACTTTGTATGTTGCTACTGCGCTTCCGTACAACAATTTATAGATTGTCTAATGACAATTTGAATGTGTCTTGAGATGGTAAACTAATGGCGTATGTGCAGGGAACATGAAAAGAAAGTATGCTGCCTTGGTTTGACATCATTACTGGCACTCCCTTCTGATCAATTACCGGCAGAGGCTTTAGGAAGGGTGTTCCGAGCAAATCTTGATCTTCTAGTTGCTTACAAAGAGCAAGTTGCAGGTCTTATGCTTCCCTTGTCTCTGTAACTAAGTTGTAAAAATGATATTCATGGGGGTTAGATTGATGTCATTTCTATTGGTTGCTTGGCCTAAACTCCTAATAGTGTAGTTGTTTTATAAGTTCCTAATCTTCTTGTATTTTGTAATGATTGCAGAAGCTGCTAAGGAGGAAGAAGCTGAAGATGATGATGATATGGATGGTTTTCAAACTGATGACGAAGATGAGGATGGCAGTGGTTTTGACAAAGAAATGGGAGTTGATGCTGATGACGGGGACGATGCTGATACTATCACACTTCGAAAGTTGGCTGAGCAGGTATCTATGATGGTCTTAAAAACATTTGCTTGCATATAAACGAGTTCTATAGTATGTCTATATACATGTATATAGAGGATGTGCAAGATGGATGTTCTAGTAGTTCATCTTCTGCTCAGGTCATTGTACAGTAACTTTGTCCTGAAGAATTCATTGGATTTTGAAAGACCCAGTTAGTTAAATTCGAAATTTGAACTAGTGAATTTAAAGAACCGTTCATCCTTATGTGGTTCGGTTTTTATTGAATTGTAGGTATGCCTGTAAATATATTTATCATGAAGTTCAATAGTGAAATAAGTGTAGAGAACAAATGAAAAACCTAAAGTTTAACGTTAAAATATTTTTAGTTGTTAATTTTGAAACCAATCTTGTAATTTTAGCTGTTGTTTTTGTTGGAATATTTTATTCATTACATTAACCATCTAGGCTCTTGTTACAGCTGCTGCCGATGTTTAGTGGCAGCATTTTGTTTCTTTTTATTTCCCATACTGATTTCTTTTGTTTGAAGATCTGTACACCTAGTAAAACATTATGGTCCATGTCAACACTGAGTTCACTGACTGATCCGGTGAAAAATGCTGGAGATAGGATCAAAGTTTCATTCAGGAAGTTGATAAAACCTAGCAATTCTTTCTCCAAAATGAGTTGAACAAATGAGCTAATCCGTGCCCCCTTCCTCCCCCACAATTCCAAATACAATTATTGCTCTTAATTTCATCTTATAATTATTCATAACACCGTTGTTATACTTGGTTTTGTCTTATAATTATTTGTTGTTGAATCTTTGAATTTTATTTTCATTCTACATCTGTGTGATGTAGGCGAAGTCATTCCGGCCCAATGATGAGGACGATGATGATTCAGATGATGACTATAGTGATGATGAAGAGTTGCAGTCCCCAATTGATGAGGTTGATCCTTTTGTGTTCTTTGTGGATACAATCAAAGGTAAGCTAAAATGTTTAGTGTTCCCCACCGTCATCATAATTCTCGATGTCATCATGTGACAGACTAACCTTACAATATAATTTTTACTGTAGTGGTACAATCATCGGATCCATTGAGGTTTGAGAACCTCACCCAGACACTTGAGTTCAATTATCAAGCTCTCGCCAATGGTGTTGCCCAGCATGCCGAGCAGAGAAGGGCAGAAATTGAAAAGGAAAAGCTAGAGAAGTCAACGGCTGCTACAACTGCTTAAGCTTCTGAGTGTACATTAGTACTGTTGCTTATTTTATTCTCGAGTTCTCAGATGTCGCCCATTCTTTAGGAGAGAATCAGAGGGTTGCCTATATTTGAGGCATTTGTGGGCTTTGTGATCGCCAGTTGGGGCTTGATCATGAAGAGTTTGCAGTTTTGAAGTGCTTGGAGATCTGTGCAGCGAAGCTCCCATTGACAATGGGGAGAGTGATGCATTGACGGAACTGTGGAGTTAGCGCTTTCTCCATTCTTCAGGTAGTTCAACTTATTATTTGGTGCTTTTGGGCTGTGTTTTTGGAGTAAAGTGCCCATTCTTGCCAAGACTATGTTGTCCCCGCTACCCCTTCTTCCCCTTTCCCTTTCGCGGGCTCCTTTTATGGTCACCATCTATGTGTCAACCGTATTTATGTTTCATGGATACGAGTTCTGTAATATTTGTTACCTGTCACATAGACAGGTACGTAGGTCGCCAATTGCTTTATTGGTAATTTTTGGTGAGGGATGATATAAAAAATTTTGTTTTTTACACTCTTTTTCGGTCATTGTTTTGGGGTTGAGAGTATAGTCCATGAGTATTGATCAAGGTATCAGTTTTGGGTTATACAAAGCTTTTCAAGGGTCCCATAATGCAGCAGGTTGTAAAACAGTTATGTTCATTCATTATATAATGTTTTGTGGGAAGAAGCAAATCAGCTCGATTTACAATATTTTGTTTGCAATTACGATTATGCAACCCCAAAAAAATTGCTTTCATCACTGTATTTATATGCAAGTTTTTAGACAGCTGAAATCGGTATTTTAGTAATATTATAACGACCCATTGGAAGGCTGATATTTTTCATTGTTTTACCTACCTGTTTACAAATTACAATGATATTGAATGAACTCTCCTCGGAAATGTATTATGTTAAAGAAACAATACCAGTGTGTCGTTGACGGCTCTACGCATCGCACGTCAAACACGACATTTTTATTTGCTAAATTAGTAAGTACTGTAAAGTAGTATGCGCGTAAAGTAAGGATGGACTTTCTTAGTATATAAATCAAGATCAATGTGTGTGAATAATTCCAAGAAGAACGCGTAGGAAACGTTACGTTTTATCGCCTGTCAAATTTCCAATAAAGTTCTTTGAAACGTCACTACAGAGATGGAAAATTCAATTTCCCGATGTTTTTTTTCAAGTTAAAAAAGAATTTTCGTTTACACGTTCACATCTGAACTTTAAATGTTATGTTTGAACTCTTTGAGCACTTAAGATCGAAAATCCGACAATTTTTGAATATTAGTCATATGGACACCGTGTATGTAATATATAGTAATTAATATTGCATCTTCTTTTAATGATTTAAAACTCTTCGAATTCTTCAGTTTTACTGCCATTGTATACTCCTCGTTAAAAGCTGATATAATGTGATAAGAAAAAAAAAATAAGGTGATTAAGTGGTTAGATGGAAAAAAAGGAAATGAAAGGTAAAAAAAAAAAAAAATTTTTTTATTTTGT
>Ga0099823_1001150_pt1 | contig 20949 bp, 10 predicted proteins | sample CowpearedBW_FD_76831 | JGI IMG/M metagenome (GOLD analysis project Ga0099823, IMG submission 76831) | Root nodule microbial communities of legume samples collected from California, USA - Cow pea red BW | ecosystem: Host-associated > Plants > Roots > Nodule | place: USA: California | collected...
ATAAAAGAAATTAAAGTTTCAAATATCGATATCTATAGAACAAAATTAAACATCGGATGTCGACTTTCGTACATGAAAAATATTATACCGAATGTTATCCGATATATGGGGAAAAAATTTAAAAAAAATATCGGATATCGACTTCCGTAAAACTTGGGAGTAGTTCAGTTAGAAAGAGAAAAAAAGGAGTTATTTTAACTGAGGGTTAAAATAGGAATTTAAAAAAAAATTGGAGGTACAGAAGAAGTGTTTGAAGGTGCATGGAGAAGCCCCCATCACCAAAATACACACAAAACTAAATGCAATCCAACAAACAGAAAAATAATCCATTTTTATTTATTTTATTAAGGATATAAAAAGGAATTTCAAACACTATCGGGTGTATGAAGCAATGCCTAACCGTCTAATGTGTCGATTGTCTTATAAAGGATGACTGAAATATCTATGTCTACAGATAAAATTCGTGACGGATAGTTAATATCTGTTGGTATTTATTATTTACGAATAGCGTATAACGGGTATTTATTAACTGCGGATAGCGGATATTTTATTACTCTTTTATAAACACATTGAGCGTGTATATCATACTATCTATATCCACAAATATTCGTTACCTACAAAAAATTAAAATTAAAATTTATTTTATATTTTATTTTATTTAATTTAATTTAATCAAAATAAAAATTTAATATATATTTTATTAAATTTAATTTAATTAAAATTTAATTTATATTTAATTGATTTATTTTAATTTATATTTTTTTGTAATTTTATTTAAATTTTAATTTAAAAATTTATAAAATATATTTTTTTAAATATATATGAATATCCATATATACTCGCAAAATTTTAAAAAATTCAGGAATACTTTTTAAACATGAATCCGGTGGATAACAGGATGGATAACAAATAGATTTTTTCTGTTATGAGTTAGATTACGAATAAGTACTATCTATGTCTAATCCGATCCAACCGTTATCATCCCTAATCTTATAAAAAAAAAAAGACACATAAGGCCAGTGAAGACAAACAATGGAGAAGGAAGGATGCTCGAACACTTGTAAACCACCTTCGACGAAGCCTTTTCACGATTCACAAACCACCTTCGACGAAGCCTTTTCACTATTCACAGCAACAGCTGTTACCAACCAACAATGGAGAAATGGTGAAGGAAGGAGAAACCAACCTAGAGCTTAAGTATAGTTGACATTGGACACTTAGGACATTTTAAAAATTATGTGTTGGGGGAATAAACTATCAAGATAGAGAACGTGTGTAAACTAAGATTTATCAACTTAATTTATTATGCAATACTTTAAAAATTTATCTCGCTTTACACAATTATGTAAAACTATTACTTAACGACTATAAAAAATATATTGATAATATTTATATAAAATTTAACTAATAATACTATTATTTGTATTTCTTCTTGATGTAAGTACATTATTTAATATTACATATTTTAAAATATATTATTTATCATTATTAATATGGGTGATCAAATGTGTCCATTTTTTACTTGACCTACAAAAAAATGCCTATAAAGAATTAGTAGAGTAGGCTATCGAATCAGTGTGTCAAATTTTAATTTTATAATTTCACTTTTTTTATTTTTTTATTTTAATATATATTTTAAAAACATGCCTAATTATATAATCCTAAACTTTTCTTTAAAAAGAAAAAACAAAATCATAATTTTACTTCCAGATGATGAATCTTCTTATGAGGGTAGAGGAAGAAAGATATAAATGTGCTGTAAGAAACAGTAAACCAAATGTACCTAATGCAAAGTTGCAACTACTATTTGACAACAATATTCATAAGTGAATAAGTGAATTAGTCTACTAACCCAGTATAGGATAAGACGGATTACCAAATTTTTAACTCACCAAACCATCTATTTTCTAATTCAACCCGTGAACCCGTGACACCAGCATAATACTGAATAGACCGAAGCTGCTTAACAAAGATATATTTCACATTCCGTTAACTTACAATAGCTGCTTCTCCATCAGGAGTGCTTATACGAAGTCTACAAAAGTGGTATAAATCATTCAACACAGAACAAGCTAATTGTCCTCTATAAAATATTATATAACCCACAAGTGAAGAATATCACTTTGCCGAAACAAGATTTATAGAAGAGAAAAAAAAAGAATAAGAATATCATCCAGAAGTGAACCTTGTTTATGCTTTGCTGCTGAAGCTCCTCCCATGCGTTTCTGTAGAATACAGAATGGCCATGCAAATGAGACAGTGGCTTCATCTAGTATATATATGCTGCTGCATTTTACTTCATCTTTTAAACCTACTAGTTACTTTAATTCTTTGATGCAAAAAGATGGATCTGAGTGCTTTCTTCTCTTCATTTCCGGCTCTCCTAAATGCAAGGAGACAAAATTATCTTCACCAGGGCCACTCCTAAGTTCAGCTAGACTTTTCAGTTCCATGTCTTCTTTCAGGTAGCTGTGACGTACTGGAGACTTGCCACCATAACTTGGTATGAATTGGTGTTCTACATTTGCCACTGTTTCAATCTCATTTCTGATATCAAACCCACAGGGTCTTAGTGATGGATTCATTCTCTCTGAGGGTTCATCTTCAACTTGAGCATGTGGGATATTCAAGCAAATAGGCTCAAAGCTCTCTTCAACCTTTTCTTTTATTGTTACAGTTGGAGAGGATTCTGCAACTGTAGAGTCAATTCCAGCAGCCGGACCATTTCTTTGCTCTAGCACCGCACCTACAAAATTGACAGACAAAGAAAGGAAAAGTCAGTTGTAAATGTTCAACAATGAAATAAACCATCATAAGCTAGGATGTTTCCACTCATGCTCCTGATCCATTTCTAAAGGTTGGCAAAATGAGCCAGGCCTTAAATCCTCTATACATGACATTCACTATCAGAAGTAGCAAACTTTCATACTTCATCACATTTTTTTCTCATCGGATACTAGGAGGATGAAATGACGAGGTACTAAGAACTGAAGATGATACACAGTGAGTGACTACTAATGAGAAAATGAGGGAAATGATCATGGACATAAAGTAGTACTCTAGATCTATAGAACTTAGCTCGGCAGAAAAATAGTAACAGGTCATGGAAGATAATACTGTTTGAAACAGACAGGTTTTCTTTGTTTGAGATAGAAACATTAAAAATACACATAAGTCGACAAAAATAAAGACATATCAGTCTTAATATCAAAATCAAAAGCCTCTGATCTAGAGTTGAAAGTCGAACCAAAAACAGTAAAGAAAACGGAAGTAGTTGTTTTATATCTAATGAATTGAAGAACTAATGGGGGAAAAGACAATAAAGAGAGAGACAAGAAAATTGATTGAAAATCAAATCGGTAGCGCGTTAAAGATTCTTCTACTCATGAGAATCAGATATAAACAGATGTTTGAACTTTGTCCATAACGAAGTTGCTTGCTCTTAGATACTTTTAAAATAACAGCATTATCAAATATAGGAAATGATGTTCGAAATTGAGCACCCAGGCTGTTTCTTACAAATATATGTTTAAATAAAAAATGCAAAAATTATTGCCACATAATGACCCTTGAACCATAATTGAATAGAAAATTTGGTTAAAGAATACCCAATAATCATGATGAATAAAATTGTGGGCAGGGATGATTCTCTAGCACTGTCACGAAACCAACAGACTCATGGAAAACCTTGGGACCTGGGAAACTAGCAGGTTCAAGATAATTTATCTTGGAAAGCCACAGGGAAAATAAATAATTATAGCGAAGTTGAGGGGCCAAGCCGCAGGAAAAATCAACTGCTTTCTCTCATAGTGCCCAATACCAAAAGAGGGAAAATTTGAGTAGAGAGACAATGAACCAAACATTGGCAATAGAAAATAACAGAGCAGGGAGCCCTGAGCTCAGAAACCAACAAACCAATGGTAGATCTAGGATGATGAGGATGCCAAATAGGAGTCTAAACAGGTCAGGCTTTGGCAGGATGAAACATGGCCCGCATCATTATTTATCTATTAAATGTACTTTTTCTGAAAGCCTCAGTCTGGCCAGTTTAAAAATCTGATCTTTCTTGAAAGTGTTTAGGAAAGGCATACAAACAAGTGAATAAGTCTAACTAGGTCAACAAACCTAAAAAAACCAATGGGCCTTTTTTTTCTATTTTATAAATTCATACTAGACACCACTATGCATTTTGACATCTCGGTTATGTTGACATCCCAATGCACAACAATCATTTGCCTTCACATGCAAAAATTTATTAATAAACAAAAAAAAATATACGAAAAACATGGAGGGCCAAACCAAACCCATATAATAAAAAATTAAACAATTCTAAGCATAGGTAGTTGAAACCTATTATGAAAAAAATCAAGTTGTAACCTAGATGGCATCCCATCATACCATTTATACAAAATTTGATTTTCTAACCCCATACACAATGATTATTGCTCCTATAAATATGTGAACTTTTAAACTCCATGTTTTTACAGATTTCCAAACATTTCTGCCACTGTCCTTTAAGAGACCCATGGGACAACTTGAATAGAGGAATGGACCTTGTTCATCACATAAATATCTTTTATTTTCTAAAAACTAATACCAAAAGAAATAAGACATCCAAAAAGCAATAAGTCATTACATTAAAATTGGATGGACACAAAATAGATAAGTCCTCTCTCGTCACATTATAAAAAAATAGAGAAAAAGTTTTCTAAGCTAAAATAATTAAGCAATGAAAAATGTAATAGATAGAGGGGAAAAAAATGAAAAGTTTCAATCATAATCATTGAACATTTGTAACTATAAGATGAAAAGGTTACTCCCCACTATACCTTATTTTCAAGCTCCCCACATGGGACTTGGATTTTCCCCATACAACCCTTCACCGCCTACACTACCAGGCTTACACCATGGATAATATAGTAAGTGACACTACACCGACCACACTATTAGGATAAGTTTTGACACCATCTTCTTAGAATATGGGTTTTGGGACTAATTGAATCCCACCACACTGATTTTACTGTCTCAGTTCCGTTCTCCAAACAAAAACTGAACATATGGAAATTGATCTTTTCTTTGTCCTAGAGAAGGTTCTGGATATACAGTTCTTTTGTTCAATGTTCCAGCCCAAATATAGAGGGCGGTTTCCTCAACTCATTTTCTTTTACCAAGAGGCAAGATAAATGTTATTGAGATACTTTTTTCTCATCCCCTTGCAGGGGATGTGTAAGAGATATAGTTCTCTCTATTTTTTTTTCTGTTAAACAGTCATACCTATCTTCATTTTTCAGTTTTGACAGAGCTGTTTTCTGTTAGATAGATATAACTGTCTTCATGATAGAAATATAATAATATTCTTTCTTCAATATGTATATTCAATAAATAATAAATGACATGTAATAGTTTCTGCAAGGAAAAGGTATGCTACTTTGTATTCTCAAAATTATGATAGCTATTGTATTGTACAGCTTACATAAAGGTGTTTCACGGTGTACCTAGCTTTGGGTTAAGGAACATAGGCCGTAGCCTTCCTTTTTGAGATATGCTTGTACTACACACATACAAACATCAGCTTTGGGTTGTGGAACATAGACACTGACTTTTATAATTCAACTTCCAGTCGATATCAAAACACTGTCACCAGACAACCACTGTCTGCTGTCTCTGGTCACTGGCTGCCACCACTCTTCTATCCAGCAAATGGGTTAGGTACACCTCGAAGAACACGACCCAAAACCTGGTGGTTGTCTGACCAAAGGCTCCACCACGTGCGGATCTTTGTTAGGCCCTCAGCTAGCACATGTATCTCCAAAGATGTTTGGTTTTACTTGTTTTGTTCATATTATCTCTCTAGGTTTAGACAAACTCTCTACAAAGGGTATTAAATGTTTTTCTGGATATTTTTGCCTTCAAAAGAGATACAAATGCTACTATCCAACTACCAAAAGATACTATCTTATGTTACATTTTTTGAGAACACCTTTTTTCTCGTACTCCATGGTAGCTCCTGTGGCCATTCAAAGGTTCTACTTATTCCAACCTTTGGTCTTCCAATAATTTTGATTTCTTCTACCTCCAACCCTAATGAAAACCAATCTAACATTTTTCCACTAGCTTTCCTTACATATCGTCATAGCACACCGAGAGCTCCTCCCATTACTCTTCCCAAAGTCTCTCATGATTTAAATCCTCTCCAACATCTTCCGATGATAGATCCTTCTCCATCAACTCTTTCACATATTCTACTTTTAGTTTTTCCTTGTCTGCCACCATTGTCCCTAAACTATTCATGAGGCACTTGATCATCCTGCATGGCAACAAGCTCTAACAAGCAATGGCACATGGGATTTTGTTCCTCTTCCCTCTCAAAAGAAGACTGTCAAATGTAGATGGGTCTACGAAGTTGATTGCCTTAAAGTTCAGTTGGAGATCAAAGGATATACTATAATTTATGGGCCTGACTACAAAGTTGCTTTCTCTCCCATGGCCAAATTCAGCACAATTAGCTCTTATGTACAATGGTTGCTATTCACCATTGGCCACTTCAACTTGGCATTAAAAATGGTTTTCTTCATGGTGATCTTGAGAAGCTAGATTTGTTGCTAAGGAGCAGTTTGGTCTAGTGTGTAACTTGCGTCACTATCTTTACGATCTAAAGCAGTCATCCCAAGCTTGATTTGATAAATTCAGTCATACTATGCATGCTTTTGGATTGGAACAAAGTGAGGCAGATCGTTCAATTTTTCATTGTCATAATTCTCCTGCGAAGTTTGATTATCTAATGGTCTATGTTGATGGTATAGTTATTACAAGAAATTATACCATTAGGATCTCTCAACTAAAGAAGTACTTGGTTTTCTGAATTACTTTATGGGTATTCAAATGGCTCAATGAGGAAGGTGTTGTTATTTCACAAAGAAAATATACTCTTGACATTTTAGAGGAGACAAGGTTGGCAAATTGATGGTAGACCAAGGAGAAACTTTTTCATACCTTGAAAGATATAAAGATGCAGGTAGGAAACCTCATTTTTCTCAATATTACAAGATCTGGTATTTCTTATGCTGAGATATGTTAGTCAATTCAAGGAGAGTCCTCACGTTGATCAATGTAACGTTGTAATTCTCATTCTCAAATATATCAAAAAGACTCCAAGACAAGGATTGTTGTATGAGGACAAAGGAAAAACTCAAATTATAAGGTATTGTGATGCAGATTAGGCTGGTTGTCCCATTGACAAATGATCCAGCATAGGATAGTGCATTCACTGGAGGGAATATTATCTCTCGGAAGAGCAAGAAACAACATGTCCCAACCCAATGTAGAAGTTAAATATAAATCTATGTCTCCAGCCACTTGTAAACTTGTCCTTGAGAGGCCTAGAATTCAACTTATATGTTTCAAGCTTGGTACATACAATCTATATGCTCTGGGTTGAGGGGGAGCGTTAAAATTATGCATGACTATTATTGTGTAGTCATCGGATTACATAGAGCTTTTTATGGGTGTACCTAGCTTTAGGCAAAACACAAACATACATCAGCTAAGTACATACTCACTGGTTTTTATTATTCCAATTCAAGTGTACTGGTGCAGTGGTGTTATGGGAAAGTCATCATTTAATGTCTAGAAATTTCTCAACTCTGGGACAGCAACAGAGTGATGTAATTTCTGTAATCTGATGTCATTTAATCCTACTTCCATGTATTTCAAATGGATGATCTGTTAGCTGAGGAAACGAATTAATCATGAGATGATCAGAAAATATGAAAATTAATCATAAAAAATAGTCTAGAATGTTTTAACAGACTATTTAAACTTAAGTTTTGCTTGAGGTGCCCCAAGGAGAAGAAAGGTGCTATCTTCTAAGGATGTGGTCGAGGTTTTGATGCAAAAGGTTGATATAGTAGTAGTTGAGATCACATATCAACTACAGATATGGCTAAAGTAGAGGGGGTATTAAGGCTTGAGTAATCCTCCCCTCACGGACTAGCTTTTGTGGTTGAATTAATCCTAAACCAAATCCAAGAGTAGTCTTTCCAGTGCATATTTTGCAAATTTTTCGGCACTTTTCCGGTTTTGGTAGTTACTTGAGAGTTTTGCTGACAGAAAAAAGTTGTTAGTTGGCCTAAAAGAGTAGTAGAGTCTAGGATAATGTATAAATAGCATTGCCCAAATCAATACGGGCACTCAGAAATACAATCAACAATTTCATCAACACATCTGATCCAACAGGGTGTGCAGACTTCTGAGCTACATCAGTTAAATACTAGTTCCAAATTTCTTTGTGATCAGTTCAGTTGGTTTAAAAGTTTGCAATGTTCTTTGCTTTAGTTAATGGGTGTGGTACCTGTAATCAACTTCAGCGGGGGAGAGGTGTTAGAAAATATATTAGTAGTTTTTAATCAGTAGTAATATAAGGGATTGTACTAGAAGTACTACTAGTCCAGTGCTTGACCTAATTAAAAGTATACATAGGTGCATTGCGATAATGTTATCATCTACATGTAACATCTTACTATCAATCTTAAAATACATAGCTAGCCTTTTTCTCTTCATTTTCCTTGCCTAAATCATAAAGTTTCAAACAATTATGAAGCCATAAAACACTGGAAAGTGCAGCCTTTTAATATTGAGAACTGCATTATTAACTGAATGTTACCAAACCTTGGAGAGCTTCATTTGTAGTAATGAGATCAAGTTCAAGGAGATCAAGAAGACGACCAAGATCAACTCCACTTGTCCAATTTTCTGGTGGTTGACCAACTTTTAGTTTCAATCGACCCCGATTAGCTGTCCCACCCCAGATAATGCCAACAGGGCGCGGCTTCTCCCCATTTTTTCCAGTCAAAAGAATGAGGCTTCCACTGTCACCTTCAAGGTCAAATGTCTGCTGGTTCTCACCAACAACAAGAAAATCAGTGAGAAAACAAATCCCCTTCTCATCATTATACTCTAGGGCATAAGCCATTATAGTCCCTGTAGTCAAACCAGAACTTCTTCCGACTTTAACCACTTGTCTTCCAATGAGACTGTTGATTGGAGACTGCAAGTCTATGATGTTTACATCACCAATCTCACCTACACCTTTTACAGTAGTAATTACATTGTTCATATTGAAATCTTCTGCAAATGGAATGAAGGCCCCATCCGCTCGCACAAATGTTTCTGCATGAATACAAAATTGTAATGTGCATGTGCATCAGTCAAGGGTTGGGATCCAACAGAATTCTAAGCCAGAATCATAACCAACAAAATCGAAATGAGAATATCATGAATTTGACAATATAAGAACTTAAATCACCATTAAAGTGAAACATCTCCAGGTAGGGTGAAAAAATTAGATTTAGCGTATAATGTAATGGGGGGATGAAAATAAAACCAAAATAACACTATAGGGCTCATCAGATCTCAAGCACAACCAAGACAATAGATCAGTGTAGTCATTACTGTGGGGAACTGCAGGCAGAACACCATGGATTATTCAGCACAATATTTTCATGTCGAGCAAAACAATATAATGCCTCAGAAAATATTAGCAGAAAAACTCCCAACATTAGATTTCCTTCCACCGTAACAGATTTCACTTTTCAAGATAATTCTCTAGACAGAAACGCCTCTAACTGTAAAACCATAATTGTTAAAACCTTAGCCTAAGCCTTTCAAATTCTGAGTACAAGTCATTCCCTTAGGAAATTAAGATGTAGCTTTCCTCTGTATGGTACTTCTTTACAGTACTCTTTTGCATCTATGACTAAATAGAAACGGGATATAAAGTTTTAGCGTACACATATTGTATACTCTATTTTACCCTTGAAACTATTACCGTGTGAACAGTTATTTCTCTCCCACAATCTTATTTTTTTTATTTAGTCTTTGTTCTCTCTCGTTCTACTTCAGTAATTACACTCCCTAAATCATTCATATCCTCCAGCAGCACACCACAAACCACTCACCTATTTATTAATTAACCTCCAGATTGCTCTTTTATTTTTAATTTATTTTTTAAAGAATACAAAGAGGCACAATGATCCTCTTTTTCCCAAGTTAGTAGTTTCTAAGAATATCAAAACAATTACTAAAGAAACATCTTGATATATAAAGAAACCTATGATGCACGGATACGATATGTGTCGAATGCAACACGTATCTGATATGCCGACACATTTATTTTAAAAATAATAGGATATGATACGTGATATATGTATATTGAAAAACATGATAAATATATGATTTTATTGTTTGAATCCGAATTAAAATCATATGTATTAAACATTGACAAAATAAAAAATTATGAACTATTGTCATCATAAAAGTATCCAATAAATATCGGTAAAGTATCTTATAGTATTCCAATATGGATACGTATCCGTCGAATACGTGATCCAAATTGAATTATTAGTGCATCATAGAAAGAAACTCAACTTCATTATGTATGCAATAGGAACAAAAGTTATGTTCCTATTATTTACATTAAAGACGAGTTAGACCCCAAATTTTAAGATGCACAAATAGCTTGACTGAGAACTTCATCTTGTTGATCACCACCAGTAAAATATTCATGATCATCTCCAGCTTAGAACCACATTACCTGGGTTTGTTCCCGCAAAAATTCCATACCAAAGATCATCAGTAATAAATGATGTTGCCCTCTCAACTGCACCAAGATATACACCAGGTCCAAGGCTGGGTGGTAATGGATGAAACATCTTCTGGTTTGGATAGTCTAAATCAACAGCCACATGACGATTTGTCAGAAAGCCAACTTCTCGATTTCCTGTTCGGCTTTTGACAATAGCACCCAATGTTCCATATGTCTCTTGACTTGCAACCTTAAAGGGGAAGAAATTATAAAGGAAGAAAGGGAAATAATTACCAAGACTTCAGATAGATGCCAGTATTACATGGAGGTTCAAGGTAGGTAATGAGGAGCAGAAATCAAAATGTGAAAAAAATAAAAATAAGAACAAATCCAAGCAAAGCAGTATCTGAACATGTTAAAAGTACAAAAGGAATGAAAATGAGTTTCGTATAGCATCGTTTCTTTAATCAGTAAAAGAATAAAGCTGTCTGTCAACAGCACGGTATAACCATCAAATGCCCTAAATGGAGAATTATTTGTTTGAAACTATGACTGCTCGACCATTTTAGCCACCATTTCATACTTAAGAAATGTATCTAAGAAATACATTTCTGTGATGAAAACAATTATCTCAGTCCATTAAAAACAAGAAATTTGTAACTTTAATTTAGGTGACTTGATAGTACAGGTCCATACAACCAGTACAAAAAGCTAGGAACAAAAAAACACCTTAACCTAAATTGTTAAGAAAAAAATCAAGAAATGAAAGTTGTCAATTCAGTAATCCCATCAATAAGACAGATTTATAGATTACCAGCTACAAATTCTTATTATTGGATACTTCAATAATAACAACTCTGCATTTTATCATTCATATGCATACTTCAATCGTACACCAATAACACCTCCTCGTGAATTTCCCATCATAGACCAATGAATGGGTGGAAACATAAAATAAAATCTATAATACGTATAAAAAAAATAATTTATTATCATGCCATGGTTTGAATCAGGAGGAAATGTCAATTTTTTTTAGATAAATGCCAATTGTATAAACTGGTATCATGATTGTCTAATCTATTTGGAAAAGGAAAATGTGCTAAATATCAAAATATTTACCACTTTCAATTCCATAAAAATAAAAGGATAAAGACCATAACAGCAAGAATGATAATCTCTTCTCCAGAATCAAATTAAGAAACACGATTTTCCTTTTACTTGCATTTAGTACGCAGAAAATGTAATACAGAGGAAATTGATTCTTCAAAGCAGAAGTACCTGAGAACCTGAGCCAACACATGAATCACTTCCTCTTAAGCCATCAGCAAGCTCCGTATATAATTGTTCTTTACTGGTTTGTGCAGGTGCACCGTAATAGGAGAACTCCACAACATCCACATCACACCAAACACCTCCTGGTCCCTGTTTGGAAAATTAAGAAGTGACTTCAGCATCATTAAATAGAAAAGCCTCATTGAAAATTACAACAAACTATAGATCTTAAATAATAGTGCAAAAGTTCCATTGTTGATTTAAGATGGTAACTTTGGAGGAAAATACATTATATAATAAGCTAGGTTATCACCATAAGAAATATGTATGCTTACTGCTCATCCATAAAATATGTTTAAATAAATTGCCAAAAAACTAAAAGGAAAGAACACATTGTAGTTTGGTAGACTATTCTATCAGCATTTGATATCTAAAACATGAAGAAAAGTTTTATGTTAATGCAACCAGATTTCCATACACACATAATTTGGGAGAAGATTATTTTTTTTAAACTAGAAATTTGTTAATCATTTTCTGATAAGAGACCATTGTAGGCCAAAAATGATATTGACAAATTAGTGCCTTATAAGCATGTGGAGAAGCATACTGCTATTAGCCTTAATAACACAATCATTGGGTGTCCCAAAAATTTCTAAATAGCCAGCACCTGTTTCTTATGTTAAATCATTGTTTATTTGCAACATAATCCTGAAAAGTTAAAAAGAATAGTGAAAAGTTTTAGCAAGCCGACATTTAAAAAATTTCCCATATCTAGCATTCTATAGTATTTTCTCTTTTTCCCATTTATAAATCCACAAACCATAGTTGCAACATGTTACTTATTTCTAAAATACTAAATACATAATACAAAGACAACCAATTGGCAAACAACAAAAGTGTGAGGAGATCCACTAAAGCCATGTAGAAACCTGCAACATAGCCAGAAGAACCAAAATTCCCCACCTCAAGGGCAGCAGGTAGGCACTGAACATGGTTGAGCCATTGCCTGTGAACTTTGTGAGCAACGAAGACTAGAATGGCTGGAATATCAGTCAAAACACCTCCTCTAATTCGAAATCCAATTGCAGTGCCGAGACTGAACCTGCGTAAGATCTTACTATGAAATGCCCTAATAGTCATCAATTCAAGCAAGGTAGTGGCCTGCTGTCCTGTTGGCAATCGACCCAAAGTTTCAGGCAGCACGCCCTTTTGAAGGTTCCCAAAATAGTTGGCTCTATCTTCTGCTGCATCATTCCAGCGACTCAATGTAGGCCATGAAAAGTAGGCAGCGTTGCTCTCAGAATGCTGGGTACCTCCAGCAAAAGGTTGCAAGTGTGAAGGGCTAGACGAAGGGTTGAGATGACCATAGTAGCTCCTTTCCAGGTCCAGAGCGGACTCCTCTGATTGTGTCGATCCAGAATGATGAGCTCTTAAGTCCAATCGGTTCATCGGTCAATTCTCCTACATCACACCAAACGTATCCTCAATAAAATTCAAAAATGAAAGACCCGAATCCACTTATTCAAATCAAAAACACCATGTCCGGTTATACTCAAACTATAAAGTTTTTTCAATTAACAAACCAGTTTCAAATAGGTGGAGAAAATAGTTCGGAGAGTATATTTTATACAGACCTGTCTATAGGCTTATACAGCAGAAGAAAATGGTTCACACGAAGTGAACTTCATCAGGATAAAGTAAACCTAACAAGTGAAAATTTACTATTTCACGAACATAATATAAACAACATAAACGGGAATCGACACACGAGCAAAATACAAACTAAGGGAAATCAAGATCATTAGGCAAGTTCTTCGGTTGTAAAGGCCGGTGCATCTACAGAAATTTATCATGTGAAGACATAAAATATAAGCTCTCAAGTGTAACAGTGGTACTCAAGATTAATCGATTATACATTTTCATACAAAACATCAACACCTCGTTGGCACTACATAAAAAAATTTGGGACTTCAATCCCGTTAAAGCCAAAGCCATACCAAATCTTCAACTGATATATTCAAAGTGAACCTAACAGAAGAAAAACTATAGGAAACAAGCGATTCATCATGAAGTGTACAAAAGAGAATCCAAAATCGCCACATGCATTAACATCCTAGAAATCCGAACCCCGTCACAAGCAAGATGCTTTCATCGGAATAGAGAAAGAGTGATTAAAGCAAAGCAAAGCAAAGAAAGAAAGCCATTCCAAGAAATAGGTACCCAAAATGGAACAATGGCCGAACAGTGTGTGCAATAACAGACCCATCTCAGAAAGAAAGAAAAAACAAACTCAAAGCTTCTGAACTCAAGCCCAAGCAGGGCGAAAACAAAACGCAACCCCTTGTTCGAAAAGGGTTGCGAAAAAGAAAAAAAAAATTCCAGGCCGAAGCAAAGAAAACTCACCGATCAGCAATGTTGGAGCAATGGAAATGGAGTCGAAAAAAAGGAGCTTGAAGGTTTTCATGCCCTAGTAGATGTAAATTCTGTATGAAACATCTAGGAGATTAGGATTGCAGAAAAAGGGTATCTCTTGGTCAGAGCAAAGTCCAATAGGGTGCATTAGAATAGTGAGAAGGATTCCCAAGCTTGGCTGTGTCGTGCAGAGAGTGCGAGGGAGAGGATTGGGAGAGAGAGTGAGGGAGGAGAGAGAAAGAGAGAAAGAATGGTGATGGTGATGATGATGAAAGAGCACTAGCTAATAGCTATACTTGTGGATTGTCAAAAGCATTAATATATGTGTATGTAGTATCTACCATCTACTATGTTACATGTCAATACAATAAACAATGTATTATTAATATTAATTCTTTTAGCCCTTTTCTGGTGTTTTTTAATTAATATTCTTGAAGTGTTTGAGCTATGGAGATCCTATTCCCGTCACAGGTAACAATTATGAGTGGGGAAATTTTAATGGAGGAGACATGGGCACCCAGGCAATAAGGAAAATAATATACATTTATTGGATATTTATGAATTTATTTATGTGGGTGGGGTTTAGGGGGCCATCCCTGTTTGCTCCCCAAAAGTTGCACACCCTTTCAATCTTAATAATTCATTTCTCATCTTTCTATCTATTTACCTATAAACAAAATTCAACCTACCCAACACTGCCCTTACATTTTTGTCTACTCCACTTGCTTCTTTCCTCTCACATGCTCATACATTTTTATTTTTCTTTCCTTAATTTTCTTCAAAATTTACACATTGAATAAATATAAAAATATTAAGCAATATATAGTAAGAACTTGTATTTCTGGTTTATCTCTACCTTTTATACAATTTGCTCAGGTTCTCCTTCCCCGTCAAGTGCTCTTGAAAACAAGTGCATCTTTGTTGCCGCATAATATACAATTTAAGTGATTCAAGGCCTCGTAAAGCACATAGGAATTTATATTAAAAAAATGTTGGCACGATTTTATCTAGACCGTATCCACCAATTTATTTTTTAGTGTGGTCACAATATTTGTTTGGTTAAGAAAGCATGTAATGAATTTTATCTTTATATTCCTATTTTGGAATGAACTCGATGTTTGATAATCAGAAATACAATATTAGTGGTATTAGATTAAATCATGAGTCTCTCAACCTACTATTAGATAAGTATCTGTCTATCTAAATGAATAGGTTGAAAAATCTGTAGTTTTTTAAAACACTTTTAAAGTTAGACAGGGTAAGGTCGAATTTGACATTAAGACTTTATTAACTTCTAAATACAAAACCTTCAAAGGTAATGTCAAGCGAGCTCGAATCGAAGGTCGAGTAGAGTCAGTCTGTGTCAAATGTTGAATTAAGTTGACTCATGCTGAAGGTTGAGACGAGTCAATCCAAGCTAAAAATCAAGACGATCTGTCCAAACCAAAGGTTAAGACAAGTTGTCGGGGCCAAAGGTCGAGACAAGTAGGCTGAAGATTGTGGTGAATCGGCAAATTTGAAGGTTGAGACGAATTGATCTAATCGAAAGTCAAGACAAGTCAGCCTAGGTTAAAGGTCGAGGCAAGTCGATCTGGACCAAAGGCTAATACAAGTCTAGCGAGTCCAAATAGGCCAAAGGTTGGGTCGTGTTGGAGAGGATCGAAGGTTGGGTCAAGTCGGTTTGGGTCATAGGTCAAGTTGAATCAACCCATGCCCTTTGTCAAGCTCAAGTCGAAGGTTGAAACAAATAAGCCCAAGTTGAAGGTTGAGACAAGTCTGCCTTGGTCGCAGGTCGAGATGAGTTTGTTCGGGTCAAAGGTTGAGTCGAGTTAGTACAAACCAAAGGTCGGCTAAAGTCGGCACGGACCAAATGGTCAAGCTTACTCAGTATGAGCTGAAAGTCAAGCCAAGACGGAATAAACAAAAGGTCAAGCCAAGTCAATCTGGGCTAAGAATCTAGCCAAAGGGTGAGACAAGTATATCGTGGTCAAAGGTCGAGCAGAATTAGCCTTGACCGAAAATCAAATCTAATAGGCATGAGTCAAAGGTCAGCCTAGTAGGCACAGGTCAAAGATCAAAATGAGTCGGCCAAGACAAAAGTTCAAGGCGAGTTGACCTGGGTTGAAGGTCGAGTCAAGCCGACCCAAGATTAAAGCCAAGTTGAGTTTACTCAAGTCGAAGGGTTGAGACGAGTCATCCTAAGTTGAAGGTCAAGACAAGTCGCCTCAAGTCGAAGGTCTAGACAAGTCAACCCATATCAAAGGTCGAGGGAAGTAGATTTGTGTCAAAGGTCGAGAAAAGTTTTTCCGGGCATATGGTTGAGACAAGTCAGTCAAGGTTGAAGGTGGAGATGAGTTAGCCTTATCTAAAGGTCAAGCCAAGTTGATTCAAGTCAAAGGTCTAGCTAGGACAAAGCATCGAGCCAAGTCAGTCCTAGCCCAATGTCAAGTCGAATCAATCTAGGCCAAAGACTTACGGGTAAAAACTTTAGTGAATCTCACACTGAGCACTATACTCGGCAACGACTCAGAACTAAGGCGAAACATATTTTCCCTCTCCACTGTCTCGCACTGGTGAGAAAGTGTAGCAATCAAACTCATCCTCTCCCATTGCCTCACACAGGCGAAGAGGACCTTTTTCCACTATTTCGCACAGGCGAAAGAATCATCTATGGATTTCTAGGTACGACGAAAAACCTCCCAACAACTTATCTTTCAAGGTCACTCTCACATACATGAGTGGAGAGTGACCTTGAGACCCACAAGAAAGCAATAAACGAACAAAGTAGGCACTAAGGCCCTTGAAGCGTTAAATCCTAACCAAAATGGAAAGATCAACTAAAGCACTAATGGAGGCATGGTTAGGGTCGGCATATGCATTTTGGAGCAGTTGATGGAATCATGCCTAGGACCTTCAAAAATATCTCGGATTAGCTTCAGATCATAGAATAGGAAATCTTTTTATAATTTTTGTAATGTTTTTGTTTGGGCCTTATTGGACCTTTTAGTCGTGTTGGGCTTTTTAGTGTTTGGCCCATAGTAATAAGCTCTTGTGAAACACTTTGTATTCATATTTGAGTTATATGAAAATTTGAGTTTTATTTCAAGTCTCGAGGTTCTCTATAGAACCACCGATCCTTATCTTTGAATTTCTGAATCAAAGTGGCAGATCTTCCTCACTTATCTTGGAACCTCCTCCAAGTGGTGTGATTTTCTCCCGTTCTGAAAACCCCTAAATCGACATCCTCCAATTTTTCCCCATTCGTTCTAGGGTTCATACCCATTTTCGTTCAAGACGAAATTCATTCCCAAATTTGAGACGATTCTTCATCAAGCACCAAACCATCAATTAAATTCTATTAACAGGCAAACCCAAGTAAGATCAAGCGCACTTGAACCAACAGTAGGGCCACACGTTGGGAAACTACTTAAAAACCTCATGATATATGCATTACCAATTTACACATGTGGTTGTACCCAAAAATCACATAATGTGATCTAACCAATGGGACAAAACTAACCCTTAACCAACACCCTACAATGACAAGACTGCATGGAATTTCCCATATCGGCCCCATGAGTGAAGAAGAACAATCAAAGTTATTAAGCATAATCCCTATGTTTCATAGTACTAAAGCACGATTATCTACGCATAAAACCAACCAATAGACTAGTAGTTCTTCATCCTCACGGGTTGGTTGCCTAAGGCGTTAAGCCACTGGTCTCCCCACAAAAATCATGCAATATTATGAACACAAGCACCAAGACTTACCATTAAGCTAAAAGGGGTAGCCGTGCAACATTTTTGGGTGCACCACCGCAGACCCACTAGAAGGGTTTAGATTGTATTACCTTGCTTTGCATTCAAAAGAACCTGACGTCCTACCAGCAAGAGAAAAAACCATGTGCAAGCCTTTACCACGTACATCAATGCCATCCAAGCATTAATTGCCTTAACTCATAAATATATATAGCATACTAACACATTCACTGCACCACAAAAAAAATGTGAAAGAAAAAGAAAGAGGCATATTATCAGTAGGTCGTAGGTCCCTTCCCAAAGCTTCACCACAATTTATAACTAGTATTGCAGACAAAAAGTTGTCCACCAACATGTTAAAGGACGGATGTCAACTACACTACAAACCTAAAATAAGAGAAAAGGAAATGGGTCCATGAAAACCTGTCATTTCACAACACTAGAATAAACTCGTTTATGCATGAGTATTAAGAGATAAAGCTAGGAAGAGAAGGAGAAAGGAGGTGGTTGCACAATAATGGGAGAAACCAAAAATATTCATGTAACCCCAAGGGTTTCCTTCTGCAAGGTAACTCGTCACGTGAGGGGATCAAACATCGGAACCAAGCTGCATCACACCACCATAAAGAGGAAACAAGAGCCAAACGAAAAATGAAAGTTGGTTGGATCTAAAAGAGTGGGTTACGCTACCTCGTGATCACCAGGGGATGATGTAACATCCCGGTCAGATATTACTAATTTAAGTAATAAAATTAAGAAATATGATGAAAACCTCATTTATTATACTTCGCTTCCCAGAAACGCGGGAAATTTTAAAACATTTATTAATCGAAAGTTATCCAAAAATCCATAATTTATGAAACTCCAACATAGTATCCAAATGCTTCCACGACCCACATTTATTAAATAATGATTTATTTAATTATTTAAATTTCTCGAGTCTTACAGATGATGTTGTCGTGAATTGAATAAAGAACAAGAAAAATAAATTGGGGAAAGACTGGAGGTCTAGGCATAAAGTTGCCACGAAAACAAGAAATGGCTAGGTTGCAAGTGTCCCATCAATGCTACAATTGCCTTAACAATTAAATGTATATATGGATGATTATCTAGTACATGCACTGCACCACCATCGTGAACCAAAAACAAAACCAAAAAAAAAAAAGTAAACAACTCATTCAATGTAGACAAGGGTCTTTTATAAAGTACCCAAAACAAGTGATTTCACATAATAGTTAAAGAAAAACTACTATAATAATGTTTGAACTATGAAAAAAAGAAGAAAATATTGTTATGATTTTCATTGATCATTGTGTTAAAGTGTGATATGGATGGTATTGAGAGGGTTGGGTTATGGGTTGATTGTTGTGTGTATAAAGTTTGAGACATTAGTATTATGAACTTTGTTTGGATTGGTATTGTGAGATCTGAGTCAAGGTAGTATTTTCAAGGGAAAATTACTATTATTGTATGTATGTCAAAGTCTATTGAAAGGTGATTCCATGAGTGAGACTATCTTTACTCTTTTAGTATCTAACTCACATAGAGAAAGATATCTAGGTGGTGAGAGTCGAAGGAAACTTCACAAAGCGAACGATATGATATGAAAGAGGATCATACTTAAGGAGCTAGTGAACTTAACCTTGTCATGACTTGGTGAAGTTGGATGTGATTATAATTTGAATGATTAGTGGTAAGTAAGTATGACAGAAAGAAAGTTCCACGAATCTATTGAATACACTTGTTTGTCTTATGGAAGCAATGTCTAGTTGTGGTTCATTTATTTGTGATATTTTGGTGAATGAAATGGCGTGAAAACTATTTGAAATCTTGAAGGTAGTAGAGTGATAGTTGATATGAGAAAATACTAAAGTTTATGACTGGTTATGATAAATAAAGAATGTCCATTACACATGTAGGGTGATGGCAATAAGGGAGACTTGGGAAAGAGTAAGCTAAGAAATTATTCTTACGTCAAAAATATGTTTTGTTCATTTTTTTAATAATAAGTCATTATTGTTTTTACTTTAAGTTTCTTGTTTTTAAAATGTATTAGTTTACCTTTGCACTTCTTCCATTGTGTTTGTTTGGTTTTCTGTTCTGTAATGATCATATATTAATACATGACCAAGGATAGGCACAAATGGTGGTAGTCGCACAGGAGTTGAGGAAAGTCATTGAAGGCCTAACGTAGTAGTTAGTTTAGGTGCTGATGTATAGCATTTTTGGAAAACTGTATTAATTATAGTCAATTTGTTTAAAAATGTTCATCTAAATGTCTTTTTGAACCATAATTTTTTTATTGATGGTAATTATATTTAGACATTATTATATGCGTCTGTCAATGACTCTGTTTATCATAAAGTAATGACCTAAGAGCATATATTTTATTCTGGAAAATTGGATTGTTACACTTTTTGTATTTGCATACCTTCTTTCTTTAACATTATCTTTTTAATTATATATCCTTTATCTCTATCTATCTTGCTTTATTTAAATATATAACTTTTAATTTTATGCAATTACTCTTAACTTCAAATTTTGACTTCCTTTATTTATTTTATAGGCGGATTAAATAATTTGAACTTTGCTCATGATGAAGGATTGACCCCAACCAAGGATGGAGACACATGCTTAAGAAGACTAAGCATGTTTAGAAAGGAAGTTCACTAATTCTTCATCTCTTTCGTTTGTGTTTGTTATTTTTGATTCCCAAAGTTGACTTAGTTGAATCAACTTTAGTTGACTTATTGACCTTTGACTAAGTTTGACTTGTTGACTATAGTTGACTTGACCTAAGTCAACATGTTAATCTATGTTTATTTGCTTTGTAGGTTAATTAGGAGTAAGAAAGCAATGCTAGGTGGCGCATGGTGATTGGGGAGCATAAATGATGTGGAAGAGAGAGTAAAGCAAAGGCATAA
>Ga0099823_1001152_pt1 | contig 20944 bp, 9 predicted proteins | sample CowpearedBW_FD_76831 | JGI IMG/M metagenome (GOLD analysis project Ga0099823, IMG submission 76831) | Root nodule microbial communities of legume samples collected from California, USA - Cow pea red BW | ecosystem: Host-associated > Plants > Roots > Nodule | place: USA: California | collected...
GGTGTTAGTTGTCGTATTGGTATTGGTATATATGCTTAAAGCTAAGAAAAAATTAAATGAGTTTATGTAGTCATCTCCAGATAATGTGACGTAAGTTTTTAAAGTGATCTTATCATACCAATACTTTTCTCAAGATTCTATAAAATATACATTTACATTTTCTCAATTTTGCTTAAACTTTTATAACTTAAATTGATAAACTTTATATTTTATTTCTGAAACCTAAAATCTTATTTAGAACTCAATTTTCAATTTTAGAAATTTAATATGCCATAATCTAAACTCTGTATTGGAATAAATAAAATCAAACACGCATTCTGATCTGACCAAGGTGTGAAAGCACATTAATTATTTTCATGTATTATATATTGTTCTTCTTTTTTTTTCTGAAAAGAAAACCGAGTGGTCCCACACATTCTTGTACCTTAGTACCGTACACTCTGTAACACAGTGTCACACTTCGTAATAGCAAAACACAGTACAAACATACTTTTTTTTAGGGTATGATTTTTTTTAAAAAAATATTGGTACTATTTTTTAGTTACTTCGGCTGAAAAAGGTGTTTCTTTATCTTATTTTTTTATATATATTTATTACTATACATTTTTCCTTTTTAGTTAATTAATCTAATTTTTAATTAAGTTTATTATGACAGCACTATTAAAATGACATGGGATATTTATTATCTTAATCATATAATTTATTCATCAAGAAATTGATTTTGGTTTGTCGTTAAGTTATAATTTATTATTTTAGTAATTTCACGCTAATTTGCAAGAATGGTTATATTAAGTAAATTAAAAATATTGAAAATAATAGTAAAAAGTACTATTAAATCTTTATTTTTAGATTTTAGTTTTCAAAAAATATTTGTAATTTAGGTTTTAAAGTATGACAGTATTGAGTTATTTTAAAAGATGTTAAGAGTTATTTTATGAAAATTTATGATATTTATTTTAACTAAGATGTTATAAAAATCAGATTTTGCATCTCAAAATTATTCCACGCTCTTATAAATAAACCCCTTCTTCCTCCCTTTTTCTCCATACCCACCCACCACCACCACCACCCACACATTCTTCACGCGCCACCGCATTCATATCCCCGGAGATCCATCCTTTGCATGGCAGTGAGCTTTCTGGCGCGCGATGTATCGGACCTCTGCCTTGGGAAGCCGCCGCTGAGGTCGCTGTCCACCGCCGCCACCGTCGCCGACGCCTTGGCCGTGCTGAAAAACTCCGACGAGAGTTTCATCAGCGTGTGGCTCTGCTGTGAGCACGAGAAGGAGAAGGAACAGTGCAGATGTGTAGGGAAAGTGTGCATGGTTGATGTTATCTGCTACCTTTGCAAAGAGGACAATCTCTTGTCTCCTTCTTCTGCTCTTAACCAACCCATTTCTGTGATTCTCCCTAAGGATTGCTCTCTCGTTGTTCATCTTCAACCTTCTTCTAGGTGCTCCCCTTTTTCTCTTTCCATTTTCAACAAACATTCGACATAAATATGGACACACTTTGATACTATTATTCCTTCAATTAATTTTATTAGTGTAAGGTTTTTCAAGTAAAAATCCGAAGACTTTTTATGAGATTTTTCTAAATTTTATTTTCTTGTGTTCTCTAATATTTACAAGGATCTCTCTTCCAGCTAATGTTTGTTACACAATTGGGGATTGATATAGTCTGTAAGATGTTAATGTAGTATATTTCGAACAATGGAAGAATTTGGTGTCAAGGTTGAAAAAAAAAAGGGTTTTAAGCAATCTACGAAACTTCAAGATTACTGGTGTGATTTACTACATATTTTTTAGGGTTTAAATTGTTTGTAGTTTCACCTTTTTACTTTGATATCGTGGGAAATATACTGAAAAATTGACTGATTTTGTCACAATTATGATTCCGAGCAAACGCTCCAATATGTTATGGCAAAATTTGCAGTATTAAGCTGATTTTTGAAATCATATTTTAGTGAAGATCTTTGATTCTCCCTTTCTGTGTAGAAGTGGATATTTTTTGTCATAGAAACCCATAAATTACTTGATAAAAATGGATGTAAGTTTTGTTGTATAAGGGAAAATAATATTTGAGAAATAAAATGTGAGGATAATTCCTTAGACGTGTTGGATTAAGTAAGTCAAGGTCAGAGTGAAAGGTGTCTGGATGATTTGAACATATGATCTTAATCTGATTCGGACACCAGTTCTTTAAAAAAAATCAAGATTTTGAATCTGAACGAATCTCGAGAGATTAGTAGAGGTGAGAATCTGAACGAATCTGAACGAATTAATAAAGCAAGGTTGAGTGGTTCTTTTTATTTTTATTTTTAACTGCAGTTTAATTTGTTTAATTATAACCTGTCTGGAATCTGTTGAATCTGCAATTTTTTATGGGGGGTGGAGTTAAATTTTGTTTCTTTCTGGTGTTTTAGTATGCAGAGCAGACGAAGAACTAGGTGAATTAACCATTCTTGATCTTTGTTGTTTCTGATATTTCAGCTTGTTGGAAGCTATTGATCTTATACTCCAAGGGGCACAGAATCTTGTGGTGCCAATATTGCCAACAAAGAGGAGTGGAGTTTCAAGAAGGAAACAGCATCTGAGGGCATCACCAACTATCAACAGCCACAACGGTTGTGAGTTCTGCTGGTTGACTCAAGAGGATGTGATTCGGTTCCTTCTTGGTTCCATTGGGGTCTTCACTCCACTTCCTGCACTGTCTCTTGACTCTCTTGGGATCATAAGCTCTGATGTGCTTGCCATTGACTACTTCTCCCCTGCATCTTCAGCAGTGGGAGCAATCTCAAAGTCCCTCACCCAGCAAACTTCTGTTGCCATTCTGGACAGTGATGGAACTTTCATTGGGGAGATATCACCCTTCACCCTTGCTTCTTGTGATGAGACGGTTGTGGCAGCCATTGCCACCTTGTCTGCAGGGGACTTGATGGCCTACATTGACTGTGGAGGCCCTCCTGAGGATCTTGTGAGAGTGGTGAAGGCTAGGTTGAAGGAGAAGAGTTTGGAGAAAATGCTGCAGGAGTTCACAATTTTGTCATCCTGTGAGAGTTTACACTCTGCATTTTCCTCTTCCTCTGATGAGGAGTCACCAACAAGAACAATGACTAGGTCTGGCAGGTACTCAAGGTCATCTAGCTATTCAGCCAGGATGGTGAGGAAAGCAGAGGCTATAGTTTGTCATCCCAAGAGCTCGCTCATTGCTGTGATGATCCAGGCCATTGCTCATAGGGTGAACTACTTGTGGGTTATTGAGGATGATTGTAGCTTAGTTGGCATTGCTACTTTTTCTAACATGTTGAAGGTGTTCAGAGAACATTTAGAGACCATGTAGACTGTTAGGAATACTGTGGTGAGGTTTTGGCTTTGGATGCTGCTGGTGAGAAGCATGAACCAAGGTCAATGAACATGGCCCTTCTGTTGTTATGAGTATTGCAATGTGGCCCGGGAGGTTTGGTTTTTGTTGTACTTTTTTTCAGTGTGCTTCCCCTTCTAATAAAACTCCCTTCAACGCAATTCTTTGTAGAGGACCAGTTTTTCCTGCCTTAGTTTGTCTGAGAGTACTTAAAATGTTCCTTTCTCCAACGAAACATTTTCTTTTGCAATGAGATTTGTGTATCAATTTACTTTGGATGTTGTGTTTTAAAGTTGAAAGCCCATGTTTACTTTCATCAGTTTATTATTAGGTAAGGTAACTACAACTTCTCATAACAATGATGTTTTCTGAAATGCATATTTATTGTGAACATTTTAAGGTTCCTACTGTCACAAAGATGAGTGACACCCACAATTTCTTTTAAGGAAGTATTCTGAACTTGAATACATTTTGGAATTGACTGAAACTATTGAAGAACCTAAGTTTATAGTTGAGGTGGCCCTATGTCAGATTATGAAAGTCTCTGTGCTCTTATTAACTTGTTGACCATTTTAGATATAGACAGTTGGACATCATCAGAATATCAGTGAAGTACTTGATTAAAGTGTATGGCTAGGGGAAATTTGAAATCATAATGTGGTTGCTCACAGAGAACACAGAGCACAAGAGACACATTTTCTTGTACCACTTTAGTTTCAGAAAATGCAAGATGCGCAGAGATATTTATTTATTTTTACTATAATACTTTGGAAGATATTAGACAGTTTATTACATTATATGAAGCAAGAGTGTTCCTATGTCGGACACGTGTCCGACACACCCCTTGCACATGTGTATGTATATCTCGTATGGGATCTTATCTTTTTTGTTTTTATCAGCTCTGACACGGTGGGGTTATACACGATAACAATAGTTCTTTTTAAGAATTGAAGACAAATAGTGCCGGGTATTTTTGTCATTCAAGTTCTCTTGGACTTTACAATATTTTTCTAACCCAGGCATGAGTATTGTAAAATTAACTAATTTGTTACAGTACATGATGATATATTTTAAATGATTAATAAGAACATATTAAAATTTCAATTATAATTTTCATTTACTCAGGTTTATGCCTGACAAGATTGATTTATTTTCTAATAAATCTGATTTTCTAGTAACTTCCTGAAAATTTTGAGAGCATTTTATATTATAAACTAATCCAAGTAGTTCGAGCATCTACGATCTTCTTTTATAACCATTTCTGTATGTTCAGAAAGTTTAAGTTTTAAATTCTATGAATGAATTGTCGATCCATATTTTTAATTAATCTTGCAAGTATTAGTTATGGCACAGTGTAAAATTTATCTACTTTTTCTTAATTAAAATAAACACAAAGGACTAAAAAAACGTATAAATTGTAAAAGTGATAAAAACAAACCAAATGAATTACATTATAACTTGGGCCATACCATGGCTAAACCTCACTAAGTAATATTTGTCTTAGTACAAATACTCAACTAGTATAAATGCAACAATGAATCTAAAAGTTTGTCCATTTGAAGAACTACTAACACATAATTATTTCATTAATAATATGAAAGCCAGCAAAATAGAAAATGAGTTCCAGCATTGTCTAACAAAACAAAATCACACCCTTTAGGGTAATGAAAAATGATTACAATGTTGTGTTATTTATTATCATTATTTTAAAAAACTATAACATAATACAACATATAACAGTAAAGTAAAACAGTAGTGAACATATGACACTAGAGAAGTCAGGTATCTGATGTATCAGAGTATCAGAACCACACATAAAAAGAGGTGATTGCATTAGGAACCTCACATGCTTTCTACATCTTCAGATGTGTCTCTATTGAAAATTTGAATTGGCTCAAGGCAGGTTCTTAATGTGTCGTGACCAAGTTGTGCTCTTTCATTATCTCCAAAGCCAAATATATTTCCCCTGCTAGTGATCACAACAGTGTGGTACAAGCCAGTGCTAATTTGAGAAACATGGTGAGATTTCAAGGTATCTAAGATTCGAGGTTTCAATACTTTATCTAACACCCTTCTGTCCAAGAATCCGAGGCTGCCAAATCCCATGGAGCCAAAGCCATAGACTGAACCAGAATCAACTAGCACAAATGTTTTCCTCTTCCTTGCACACACCTACAAGTAACAAATAAACATAAGCCCTTACAGTATGGATATCATAGGACTTTTGATCTAGAAAGGCAAATTGCAAATGTTGTAAACCATTGACCTCAACAAAGATTGATCAAGAATATGGAAATACAATAATACCTGAACAGCCAGTTGATTCTTAAGACTAGTCAACATCTCTGGAGTTGTCTTCTCAATCTCATCGCCATGGCCTAAAGCACCACAGTATCCCTTGCCCCATGTATATACCTGGAACATTAATAACAAAATCTTAGTAATTCTCACAAGTGCTTAAATAATGAAAACCAAGAATAACAAATAAAACTGGAAATATATCTTGTCCATTGAAACTCACAAATCCATTTGAGTCAAGGGCCACTGCATGCTCATCCCCAGCAGATACACGGACAATATGAATAACTTTCCGTCTGAATTTCTGTACAGCACGTGGCTGAAACTCATTGTGTTGCTCACCATGGCCAAGACAGAAATTTGCACCTGACCCAAAGGAGTATAATGTTCCATTTTCTGTTACTGATAAGATATAGCTTGGTCCTGCAGCAATCTGAACAACAGATCCAAGGACTTCAATCATTTTGGGGGTTGGCCTGTCCTGAGTGTCACCATGACCAAGTTGGCCATGTGTGTTGGTTCCACATGTATAAACATGACCTTGTCTGGTGAGGAAGACTGTGAAGTTAAGCCCCGCCGCAACCTGAGACATTCAGGCACTTTCAATATCTTTTAAGTGGGACCTTACAAAAATAAACATCATGGAACAGTAATGAAATTGAGAATTAAAGAATTAGTAGTGAATGGACATCCAATGAATGGCTAGAAAACAGCACATCAGAGCAAACTGGTGGAACATCTGTGCCTACCAGCATGGACAGTTGTCGGGTCTCAATATAGGATTTACAGATGTGCAACTTGAAATAAGCACAATGACTCAAATATATGACAAAACACTCTTATAAAAGAAATAAGAACCAGAATAAACTAACATGGTTTGAAACTAAAATTACAAAATAATTTACTGTAGATTTTACAGAAAAAGTGGATTTCACGTCTTGAAATAATTTTGAACTCAGCAAACAACTAGTCAATCCATGAGACTAGTAATAAACAATAGAACACCGACCATTGTTTTCAACTCAGTCAACAATTATCATCTCTAAATAATGTGATGATGATTTATACCTGTTTGCACGGAATTCCCTTAAGGGATTCAACAAGACGTGGCCTAAAAATTGGTCGGCTAGTATCTCTGTGCCCACAGCAAGAAGATGAATTATCTCCACATGTGAATACCTGCATCAGTCAAAGTTGAAATTGCTTGTTTATGAAGGAAGAAATTATTAATCATTTTACGATCTCATACCATCGGTTTCAATCCCAAGAAAAGAAAACAACCGTGGATCTGAATTATCAATAGGGAGCATGCAGACAAATTCTGTAGACCTAGCATTATATTTAGAGCAGTTAAGAATTATAAGAAATTTGTGGCTAAGTTTTACTATTTAAGGAACATCTACGCACAAACGCTAATGAGTGCAAGTGTCGCATACATCATTTCGTAATATTTGGATTATCTCCCCAGAAATTGAAGACCTGATGAAGAAAACATCATAATTGACGGATATACGTTACAATACAAAATCTTACTATGATGTAGCTCTGATTAAGAGATATTAGAAATAGTTAAACTACCTGTTATTACCTATACACACACATAACTACAGAAAGGTGATTTTATAATGTATCAATTTATTTGTTTTGTTCTAGAGATGAATACTGCTACTAATCCAGCAACAAAACAAGAGGATAAAATTAGTCCTCCATGGAACTTTTTTTTTAAGTAATAAAGATTCCTACCAGTGGAAATTTTGAAATTAAGTGCAATTTATGTGAAATTGTATTCAATAGATCTTAATACTAAAAGTCTCAACAACTTCAGTTAGTTTAAGATGTTGGACAATGAAGTATCATTGAAAATTGAGAAGTAAAAGTAAAAATCTGTCTCTTTGCCTCACATCTCTAATGAAGACGGAGTCATAGACATTGGATATAAACCAAAAAAGTAACATCCTTTGGAATCTACTTTCAATGTGCAAAGCACAAAGCACAAAGCACAAATACTCTTGATTGTGAAATTGCAAGGATGTTTTACTCTTCAAAACTACCATTTCCTCTAAGAAGGAATCCTTGTTTAGAATAGCATTTTCTGATGCTTCCATAAATCTAATCTTAGTGGGTATGTATCTCCAGGTAACAATAAAAGTTAAGAACTACCTTTCTTTCAAAGGAAAGAAACCTTGTGGAGAATCTTCTGCAGCCAATACAAAAATATGGAGTTCAAGGGGCATGATCATCGGTAGCGATGGGCAGAGTGATATTCAAAGAGGCCTCTGATCAATTTCATGGTTGTCACTAAGAGTGGACCAAGTTTTTAAGGGCATTAAATCACTCTACTTAGATAAAAGACAAAGAATTCATTGGTAAACACGAGAAATGTAACTATGGGGTTTGGACCAATAAATGTGGCACAATTTATTACTAACAATGCAGTTGTTTGTGACGCAATAGATGTGCTAATAGAGGCATTGCTTCCTTCCATCTATTTCCTTGTGTTGTATTGAAAAAATAGTGTTTCATACCAACAATGTCCTTGGATCATGCAAATTGAACGTATGACATATATTAGAAACTTCATTATGAGGACTCTATGAGATTGCCAATGCTCAACAACTTCAACTCCTTCAAGTTGCTATCTGTTGCTCCCACAAAATTTGCTTCAACAATAATAATACTCAAGAAGAGGTTTAGAAGCTTGAAAAAAGTATTCCAAAGGATGGTTGTTAATGATGAATGATCCTATAAAGAAGATGTTGATGAGAAGGCAAAATGGGAGAAACTTCGTTGGATGATATCTGGTGGGGCACGGTTGATTACATACTTACTTTTACTGCTCCCATTAAATGTTGGATTAAATGATTGAAACAGTGAGAAAGTCTATATATTGACATGAAAGAAAGACAAAAGTTGAAGAATTTTCACTTTTATGAGGTAGTGCACTCAATATTAATTGATCATTGGACTATGAGTAGCACCTCTTCGTTCTTTCCTCCTATTTAACCAGAGACACAAAAATCAAAGCAGTGCAGTGTGATTTATTGGAAATGGGTGAATGTTTGTGCCAATTGGAACACAATTTAACGCAGACCTAGACTGGCATGAAGAGCTTGGACGATTCACACTGAAAGGATGTCCAATTTGCTATGGGTGATTTTGGTTTTTCTTTAATTACGTCCTCATGAGTGAAAAACTAGCACCTCGATACTATGGTCCATTTCAGGTTATTGAGCTCATTGGAGCAGTACCCTACAAGCTTCAACAACCAACTCTTGCATCCACCCAGTGTTTGACATTTCTTTACTAAAGTGAGCTGCTGGACATTACCATATTTAGCAAAAATCTGCCAAATAACCTTGAGAGTGCTACAGCTAGTGCTTGGGAAGCTCTCCACGTCTTGGCTTCCAGAGTTGTCAACCAAGGGACACATTCTGTCTCAAATACTTATCCTGTGTTGGGATAAACCAATTGAAGAGGCTACATTTGAGGACACTTTTACTGTGAAAAGTCAATTTCCCAACCTAAGACATGAGGACAAATGTGCTGCTCAAGAAGGGAGTATTGATAGGCCCTCGGACAGTAGAGAGGCCCAGCTGAATAGGTCCAAAGTGTGGAAAGTGTATGCGAGGAGGATTTGGAAATATGTTGGAGGAAAAATATCTTTTTGAGTGAAATGTTTTGCTCTTCGGGTAGTGAAGGTTTCTCAACTGCATTTTTAGGTCAGTATCATCAATAATACATATTACTCATCTATTACTATTGTGTGAATTTCCTTTCTGGTTTGCATCGAGGCATTTAATAATTACTTCAAAAGGGAAGCTCGGAAGCAAGCTTGGTAAGTAATTAATCAAAAATTTCAATCACTACATCTATTCAACCCAATTCATATACTGATCAAAAAAATCTTCATGGCATTCTCTAAGCAAGTATAAGAATCTAAGATGATCCGTCTCATTCCATTTGTAAAGTAGATGCGAGTACACACAAAAGACCTGGAACTTCAACAAGAGTGTCCATATTTCTATTCTATCCAGTCTTACTCTCACTTCACCTACACATTCTTTAATCTTTGGAGAACAAAGAATATATTAAAGGAAGACAGATGGAATAAAGAATATAGTTTTGAATCCATCTTAATGGTTCCCCCATTCTTGACTTGAATAATTCTACTAACTCTATCCCAGTCCCCAGAAACAAATCCTCATTCTTTTTTTCTATGATGCACTCATTTTCACTCTAGCATGAGAACAGCAATAATTCTCGGTTCCAAAGTTGAACTTATGCTAGCTGGTGTTTACTTTAAAACAAAACGGTAAAATTAGCATATTTCTTTAAAGAAAATTTACACAAAAAGCTCTCCTCATGAGACCCAAAAGTCAAAAACAGGACATTGAATGCAGAGTATCTTGTACTCTAACCTGCTAGTTCAAAATAATATGAACAAGGTCATGAATAAAAGCACTGGAATGGCAAAGAGTCAAACAAAAGAAAACTTATGATATCTCCATTCCCATCTTCCAGCAAAACTCTTCAATTTGTGGTGAAAAACACATTTCTTAGGCAAGTTGTTTCTTTGACCAGAAATATTCTAAAACTTACAGATCAATGACTTGCTTAATAAAGGTTAAGCAACCACTAACCTCTCCAGATTGCAAGACAAAAGCTGCATGATTAAAGGAGGCTGAAACGTGAGCCACACGTGCCAAAGGTGGGAAATCAATCCGGGTAAATGCTACACACTGTGTTGTTTCAGGCCCTTGACCAAGTACTCCGCATAAACCAGAACCACAGGAATAGACAGAAGAATTGCTGATCAACAAGGTGTGATATTTTCCCGTTGTTATTTGCATCTGCCAATAAAATGTTTTCCATCATTATTTACAACTCCACCAGTTTTCCTTCAAAAGGACAGTTCAAAAGCATTATAATGTCTATCGTTGCTATGAGATGTATTTTCATAACATTTAAAACTTTTTTCTTTTTGTTTTAATTGTTTACAAACGCTTATTACATTTTATTATAATAGTGACATTGAAAAAAAAGGGGGTGGGGGGCAAACCATGTAGTGTCAACACTTACACTTCGAAAGCAAAAAGAAAATATCTCCACCCTTGAGAAACACATTTCTAATTTTATCAAAAGAAAAAGGAATACATAAGGCACCTCATAATTCACGCAGGAAATACTTTTTTTTTTTTTATCTTTTTTACCAAAAGCAGACAAAAGTAATTATTTGAAATAATGAAATAGTACATTGCCTGATGATGTCTCGACCATCTGAGAGGATTGTTCCACAGACTGCAAGAACCTCAAAACTCGCTTCCAATTTCCTTCACATCTATCATACAACTCCCTCTGAGAAACCAAACCCATCCTAGCATAGGTAACATGGGAGGCACACAATTGAAATGCAGCAAAGTCAATCAAGGACTTAAACTTGAAAAAAGGGTACAGGCCATGGCTACCACCAAAAGTTTTGGAAGTCAATTCTAAGCAAACAAGGTCCATTGCACTGAGCCTACCCGAGCACAGAATTTCTAAAACCAAATGTGATGGTAATTCCTCAATGGAAAAATGTCTACAACGGTCTCCCATTCTCAAAATTCGCTCTTTCTCTTTCTTACTCCTCACCAAAGGTAACCAGATGTGATTCAAAGAACCGGCAGAAAGATTCACAGTGACAACAACCAGCAACTCCCCTCTGGATCACACATCAAATTTTGAGACGAAATCTCAGGCAATTGAAGCAGCATATGAAGAACACGTCAGAGCGGAGAAAAACATGGGAAATTGAGAAAGAGAAAGGAGGTCTAGAGGATGGATAATTAGAAGGTGATGATTGAAACAACGGTTGGAAATAAAACATCAGAAGAGAACTGGTCACACCCCCCACAAAAATCACCGTTCAAAATCGAAGATCAAAATGGACCTTCTTGACATGCAAAGTCACATCCAACACAGAAAAAAGAAAACACCCTCCCACACACACAAACGCAATTGTGAAAAAATACGAACGAACTTCCGCAACCAACCAAACACCAATTAGATCAAATTTAAATCAGCAAACACTGATCTAACGGACTTAGCACGTAACCGTTGAAAACAAACTGAGAAAGAAAAAGGTGGGTGTTTGAGATCAGAACGGAAGAAGGTGGATTGAACCTAATAGGAAAAGAAAGCAAGTGGTGAAGAAGGCGTGCCCAGAAGAGAAAAAAGGCGAAAGGAAGTAACTTTTTGAGAAAAATGGGAAGAGGAGCGTGTTTGGGAGGGAATGAGTGAAGAGGGGAATGGAGGGTAGTGATTGATTGGTTTGGTGAAAACGAGAAAAAAAGGTTAGTTAGGGTTTTGCATATAGTGATTATTTTCTCTGCTATTTATTTCCTAGTTGCTGAGCCTAGGTAGTAGCTTAGGCTTTCAGTGTGTGAATGAATGTTCGGTTTTGTGAGTGTGTGGGAAACATTGGAGAGAGAAAGAGAAAGAAATTGAGGAATTTCATGGCAGTGTTTCTCTTCTTTTGATTTTTGTTCTGAAAGCATGAAAATGAAAAGTGGGGAAAAAAACACGGTGTTGTTTTGGTGGTACCTGCTGCTTAGATTCCATCTATGTTTTGTCGTTCAGATTCATTACGCGTGGCAGCTTTTTACTGTGACACGTCAGCAACTGTGTGTTTCTCAAGTAGGGTTAGAATAGTACTACCATCCCATTACTGGGTTTAAGTAATTTACAAGCTTTGATGGAAAGACAAAAATGGCTATTATTTTTTAAATTCAATGTCATTTACTGTTTATTAATTCGTATAATTGTGGTTGAAAAGATTAAAACAATAACAAAATTGAAGAGGGTTTTGTAATAAAGAGATAAAGATATTTCATTGAAAAATAATGCATTAAAAAATGTTTACACTGTTTTTGTTAGTGCATACTTTCTGGTGTGCAATAATAAAGTAAAAGGATGATGGTGCATTCCATGTAAGATACCAAACTATGAAATTCACACAATGATTTTGTTAAAGGAGTATAAAATAGAATGTTTATATTTAATTTAGAAATGAATTTAGTTAGAATACTTCGTTTCTAAGTTGCTTAATATTTACTATGTTTCATTTTGATAAATGTATTGTTGAACGAGTAATTAAGACAAATATTTACTTGCTTTTGTACGAAAATTAAAAAATATTTTCGTTCCTTTTTATTTTTCATTAAGATCAAAGAATTAAAAAAGTAATTAACTTGATTAAAAAAATATTTGTAGTTCTTAATATCTTTATATCTCTTTCGTTTGTTGGTTTTCTTTTTCACTTAACACTTTCACCACTTACACTAAACTAATTAAATTGGTTCGAGAAGTAAAAAAGAAAAAAAAAAACTCATATGAATTGACTTTTTGGTGATAAAAAAACATCATGTTGTATTTGTATACATGCAAGAAAAAAAAATATATATATATATATATATATATATAATTTAATTATTAATAATTTTATTATTCTAGTATGATACATTTCACCTAGTAAGATAAGAAAGTTAAAAAAAACACTAAAAATGTCTTAACTTGCTTCCAAAGATTTTGATTTACAAAATAAAACATATCAGTGTGATTCTAGACTAGCATGAATTAATTTATTATACTCAAATCTCTCAAATTCACGTAGGAAACTTCTACATGTAATTCACGGAAAAAGAAATAAAACTTACTATTTGAGAAAAACAAAAAACTCATTTAAATAAAACTCTAATTAGTTCTTATTTTCCCAAATTATGCTATTTTCTAAATTGTGACTTATAATCAAAGAAATAAAGAAAAATTCAGAAAAGAAATTTAAAGAGATAATAATATAAATGAAAGTAAATAATTATATATATATATATATTACATATTTTAAAATCTTAATCTATAATATTTTTTAAACTTATTTCTACTAAGCATATATAAAATTTGGTGTTAAAACTTGGACTATTATTATGTTGAGTACTTTATTTATTCTAAATAATTATAATCTTTAACTTTTTTTCTTCTTATCACATTATATTATTTACTAGAACTATATTTATTTTTTCTCACTTTTTATCTCTTCTCAATTGGAAAAAAATTGGCAGCAAAAATTTATACAGAACTGAAAACAATCTTATAATTTTTGCTTCGTTCTTATATAGATTGATATTGGAAAATTGATAATTTATTATGAATTTAGTTTTCACATGTCATGAATGTAAATATTTTTATATTATTGGTATAATAAAACGTTGACCCTCCCCCAACTACTCTCACATTAAACTGATTTCGAAATGAAAACAGACATTTAAAAAAGCGTATGAGAAGTAATATGAAGAAAGTAGGAAGGTTCTGGAAAGGGTATATAATTAACTCTATTTTAATGGCCAAATATTGTGGTTAGATAATAATATCTCAGCTTCACTAAAAGTAGGAAGAATGTTATATTTATATGATAAAATCAAACTATCATCATTAAGTAGGTAGAACTACTCTTATACTTTTCAAAGCTTTTGTCTCAACTAAATTTCATGCCAAAAACAATGATATTTAAAAAAAATGATAGCTTATGATGTTTGAGTCTAAATCTTTTACTGCATTTTTTTATTATTGTTTTCTTCCTTAAACATTAATAATACATTGATATCAGTACTTTAAAAATATTTTTAATAATATATTTTAATACATCAAAATTAAAATTAATGTTTATCGATATATTTTAAAGACACAATAGAATAATTGTGACATCCCATTTAAATAGCCAATAATATACTAAATAAAACATCACATAGTTATAGGAATAAAAGAGTCTTCAGAAGAAACAGTACACATAAAGATTTACCATTACAGTCATCCTAGAAGTACTTAAAGAAATTGAGACATATTTGTCGTACATGTCTCTAACAAAACATAAACCACAGGGATTCAACAATTATACAAAAGCAAAACTTCCAGAGCAAGGAATGAAAAAAAAATAACACTAAGACCATAAAACTGCTCCTAGGAGCCAAAGGTGACAGGACCCACTACACCGCACCGCTGTTACCATCAGGTCCACCTTCAACGTTTCTCCCATCTGCTTCCACCAACATGATGATCATTGCAAAAGAGAAAACAAAACAAGCACAACACGAAGATAAAAGGGTAAGCTAGTGTAAAATATCTTTAATAATTTATAGGGCACGTACAAGGCAAAGAAAGATATTAACAATTAAATAGAAAACACTCAAATCATGTGAGGACAATCAAATGCAAGTTACTACGACTCGATATCCGGATCATACACTTGATATAGAATTCTAAAGGAAGTATGCACCTGTGTTGGTTTCTAAACTCTGCAGAGTCTAGACACAAGGGGTTATCACTCAACTACACACAGGGTTAATCTTCTATTGTCTTGGGTCCAATATGTCTCAAGACTAGGACCTCCTGTCACTCTCCCCACATGAACCATTCTGCTCTATGTGAGCGTGAACAATTATTAGAGTTTAGGATACATTCCTTTATCTAGACATCTCCTATATCAAGGTATACACTAGGCATATATATATGTCACCAAGAGTTTCCCAATGAAACTCCCTTTCCATCTCATTCCACATGCCTTACAACTCACCCAATTCTCATGAAGTTACTCCAACAAATATATCATGTTTCTCATTTCATGCTCTCCACATGCATACCAATATTCAATCCAACAAAATCATAACTCCTTTCATAATAATACTTTCATTCCAGCCCCATTCAAACATACATGTCAAGCATAGCCACATACTACGAGCAAGGAAAAGAATTTACACAAGCTTGGAGCCACATTAGCCAACACAACAACCCCTGTCAACGATTCTCGCCCAGGTGAAGGGGTTCCTTTCGCTCAGGCGACCCCTTCTCGCCTAGGCGAGAGCTCAACAGTGGCCACTGCAGGATTCCAGCGAGTTCTCGCTCAGGCGACAGCGTCTCGCCTAAGCGAGACTACGTCTCGCTCAAAAATAAAACCAGTCACCTAAGCGGCAACTCAAGCTGGAATCCAGGGGCAAATCCCTGCTACTCTCGCTTAGGCGAGGGTCACTCGCTTGGGCGAGATTAGCAGGTTTCGCACCTGTTAGCACCTGCATTACCATTTACAGTCAAGCATATACACAGCAAAAATAGATTCATGCACCCATCAATATCAGTCAAACACCAGACACACAAAACAGATCAGGAATGAGCAAAAATAACCTAAAAACGCAAAGTCCTAGCTTCCCTTTCCTTTTTGGATGCTAACACAGAGAGTGATAACCCAAGCAAGAGCAATAGAGCACTGGAGCAAGCTACAGAACTGAAAACGAACATTCACGAAGTTGAGAATGGGGTACTAGAGAGAACCTAAGACGAAACCAGATTTTTTTTTTAACTGGAAAAGAAGAAGGATGAAGTTGAAGTTCAACTTACCTGAGAGTACAAAGCAGATTAGCTAGCTGGAAAGAAAGGGAACTTATGCCCTAGCAGAGCTCTAGCTGGAGTTCAAAGGTGTTTGAGGAAGGGGAACAACTTTCTGAAATTGAGACAAATGGAAAGTGTGAAGGCTTGGTAGGGTATTGGGGTCCTACAGAGGGCTGGTCTTGGACTTACGAAAAGACCAGACCCAACTCTTAAGAACAGAAAAAGGAGCTTACAATAATAATATAAAAAAACTCAACAAAGAATTCAAATATTTATTATGTTTAAATAAAATCAACAATCATTGTGGCTACTTAACAAAATTCAAAGAAAATATTTAGTTCAAAATTCAATTACAGGTGAAACATTCACATGGATTAAAAACAACAAATTTTGAATACTTAAATTTGAAGATCGAAGAATTCATGCATCTGATATATTATTTGTTTTAAAAACTAAAACTCTTGCATAGTTTTATCTTTGAAAACTTGAAAAAGAAAAATATATTTAAATTATTGTTGATATCAATTCATAAACAATGTATTGGAAACAATATCCATCAAAAATAACATTGGAAGTATTGTTTTATTTGAGAAGGTATTTGAAAATGGGATTGAAATTTGAAAATGGAGTTGTTGACATTAAAGGGGACAAAATAATGGAAGGAAGTGAAGTGATCCATCCAAAATGAAAAAAAGTGGGAAAAGAAAAGAAACAGAGTCACATGCTCCATCTGCATAATATAATATATAATGCTTAATGTGACAATTATTTAGGTGGAATCACTTTTTCTAATGCCACACCTCAAAGCCACAATTTGTCCATATGCTACCTAACATTTTTCTTTCAAATTTCAAAATCAAATTTGAATTTCAAACATTTCACTTTTCTCATTCAATTATATTAAATACAACTTTTTTCTTTTAGAAAACAAATGTGAACATATAGGAATGTACCAGGTTAGTTTCCTCTATGGTGATAAAGTGGGTTTCCCCCTTTTCTTTTCTTTTAATTTTTATATTATATAGGTAAAATATTAAGATTGATTTATTAAAATGGAAATGGAAATAATATATATAATAAACTAATAATAATATATAATAATTAATAATATATAATAATAATAAAAATGCTGTTAAAATTTAATATTTTTAACTTATGCAAAATCATTTAATTTTAATTTTACTATATAAGATAATTTAATAATTTTAAAATTTTATCTATTATAAATTTTTATTTAACACTTTACTTAAATCATTTATTAAATTTTACAAAATTTATTTTTAAATTTACTTACTTAATTCTCTAAATCTACTCAAAATAAATCACATATTCATTGACTTAAATTTATCCGAACTCATTCTCACACACTTCCTCAAATCCATTCCAAAAAAAAAGTATATTTGTATCCACATGATGTGATACGATACAGTTAATAAGCAAATAGCATTTAATACTTAAAAAATATCAGTCTCTGACTTTCGGTTAAAGATATCTTCAGTTAAGGACAAAAAACAAGCTTATCACCTTCTTTTATCTTTATTTTGCTTTTGATTTTAAAATTTTATGTTATTTCTTAATTTTGAATTGTATGAACAAGAAGCCCACCTATTTTTTAATTTGATGTTATTTCTTTATATATATATATATATATATATATATATTAGGTTTATTTTGTATGCAAAAAATCATTGTAAAGAAAGAGAAGCAATTATTTCGTTCATTTTTGAATTTTATAAAAGTCATTCTTCTTAACAACTGATAAGCGAATTGTTTTTTCTATGTGGAATAAATTATAACATAAATAGGTTGTTTCTTAAAGATAATGTTTTATATTATTTTTGTAAAGCTTAATAAAATAAATATATTTCTTAAAATCAATTATTTTTTTAATTTCATAGTAAAAAAAAATTCTATAATAGTTTAAAACCGAGAATATATGGGTTAAATATGTTTTTAATCCCTCAATTTTCAGTGAAATTTAGAATTAATCTCTCTTCACAATTTTTAACCAATTTAGTCCTTCATATTTAAAAATACGTCAATTTAATCCTTTTAACAAAATTGTGCTAAGTTTATCTGACATTTTAAGCGCATTTCATGATAGTATTTAAATTGTTTACACCTTTTAACACATTTTCGCTTCAATGTTAACTCAAATATCATCATAAAGTGTATTTAAAATATCAAATAAACCTAACTAAAATTTGATAAAAAGGACTAAATCCACGTATTTCTAAATATGAAAGACTAGATTGGTATAAAGTTTCAAAGAAGAATTGTTGTTTCTTGTAAGTCTATCTAAGCATATAAAAATCGCTAATACATGATGATTTTATTAAAATACATTTTTAAAAAAAATTACAAGTTCGTCTAATTAATCTTGAAAGCCATCATCATAACTAATTTAATGATTGTACAGTTTACGCGTTTTAGATATTAAATTTTCTGTATGAAAAAAGTCATGCATTACGAAAAAGAAAGCCAAGGGAACAAATTCGTCACATGGCTAGCTGCTTGTAGAATACTAGACTTAGGTGCCTTTTCTAGCCTTTTTAATTTCTACAAACCCGTCAAGAAAATGCTTCCATGATCCAAGGTCTGAACAATGATTTTGAAATCACATTACAAACAGAAAATACATTGGCAATGATTTCGCAATTCCATTACAGTGGAATATAGATATTCTAACCATATCCAATTCTTTTCTTTCTTTTTCAAATTTTGATAACAACATTGGAGGTTCGCCAGAAAAAAATTATCAAATCAAATACATTAACTTGCTGTTTGATAAACTGGGGGCAGAATCCTTAAACGTATATGTATATATATACCTACGAAAGAACAATGTTTGAAAAAGGTTCTGTTCTTTGTACAAATGTAAAAGAAAATTCAAGGGACCAGGTAATGTTTCAAAAAGGTACAGAATTGGCACCGATTCCCATGTTCTCTGGTGAGCTTTAGATTCACTTGACCTCCTCAGGTGCGAGGCTTTGGATTTCAGAATCGGGTGATAGTTTAAACTTGAGAATCTTGTGAAGCTGACACAAAGGTTTCACTTGCTTTGTTGGAGGTTGATTTGAATCAATTAGTCTTGTTCTAGAGAAAAGGATCATTTCAGATGATGATCCTGTTTCTTCATGAACCACAGGGGTTTCTGCATGTTATCAAATAACTTATTTTAAAGCGGGAAGCAAATCAAATTAAAACTTAGTTCCATAAAACATGAGCATCTTAACAATTTGAAAGGCATCATTACTGAGCGATGAAAGGATGGCTATTCTTCTGAAAACATATCTAATTCAACAATTGATTGGTAGAAAGAAAAAAAAAAATAGAATAAATATAGGAAATAGAGATATTCCTCATTGCTAAATCTTCTGCAAGTTCATTTTAGAGTTTGCTCGAGACTATAGTGGCACCATGGGTGGAGAAGCAAATATATAAATTTGGGAAAAAAAAATATAAATAACAACATTGTAGGAAAAGCCCATGATTTTCAATCTCAATGAAGACAGGAATAAAGACATTGTAAATCTTTTATTTACAGAGGAAATGCGGAAGAAACATTAGGGAAACAGTTAACTCTTATAATTAGAAAAACATAAAAGCATTGACTCTAACAACCAAGGTCAGAGTATCTGACAAGTGAGACATAACTATAGTTTTCAAGACTAATAACCTTTTTCAGACTAATTCTGCACACATTAACTGTAACTCACCTTGTTCGGTAAAAGCAAGACATGTGCCAATTGACTCCTCATATTCCCCAATCTGTAGACAAAACACAAAACACCATAAGAAATAACAATCCTTAGATGATCATTATCCATTCAGCCAATTTATCAAACAAAAATTGATGGAAGCAACTTTAGCCAATTGAAACTTCTAGCTGAAATAAATCATTCAAATTATTTGCCCAATCCTATAGGTAAGCATTGAAGAATATACATCTAAGCAAATAGACAGTTTTCAAGAATCTATATGACTTCAACAGATTACACAAGACTACAAAAGCACCAAAATGGAAACATATAACTTAACCCAAAAAACTCTCAATAATCAAAACTCTTAAGGCAGAAAAAGTCAAGGAATTTAAAGCAGGCAACTTACCAGCTTAAATTTGTCATCAATGATCAATTCTGGGTTTAATGTATCAAGGCCCTATCATTAACAAAAATTAATATAAGCATGCTTAACTTTGGTATGATAGAACAAAGCAATAAAGATCACCAGAAAAGTGTGGGAAACAGAAAAAGAAATAAAAGAGAGCATTCACAGTGAAATTAAGCATGTATTTGGATACAGAATTTCACAATTTCAAAGACATTAACATGTATTGAATTGGATTTTTAAATTAAAATTATTTTTTAATGTTTTGTTTAGATAAGGAAATTCAAATTTATTGAATTTTAATTTTTGGTGTAGAAGGTATGTTAATCAGCACAAAAAGTCAAAACACAAAATAGAAAGCTTAAACAATTAAGCAGTGTCATTTCATTTCAATCAAGATAAATAATCCTGTTTATCGTAGAAAGGAAACGAATTATGGTGCCGGAGTTGAAAATCAATTCAGTTGATGAAGTTGATACACATACAGTGAAACATATGAAGAAAGGGCCACAGTGGAGAACTTACAGTTAGAACATACTTGGCATTTGCTGGAAGGTTAATTAGGTCAGAAACACCATCCAGGTCAAGTAGAACATATTCATCTTGATCCTCATGTTCATATGAAGCTGAATTTGCCTCCATATTCCAGTGCAGAGATTGCAATTAAATACTGACTCAAGATAGCAAATCTGAAATGAAGGAAAAAATTGGTTTAGAGATGGTGAAAAGTGAGATTCGGTTAACAATGCCAAATGCAATTA
>Ga0099823_1001155_pt1 | contig 20917 bp, 7 predicted proteins | sample CowpearedBW_FD_76831 | JGI IMG/M metagenome (GOLD analysis project Ga0099823, IMG submission 76831) | Root nodule microbial communities of legume samples collected from California, USA - Cow pea red BW | ecosystem: Host-associated > Plants > Roots > Nodule | place: USA: California | collected...
CAAAAACTTATTAATCAAATGAAAGTTTCTAAATAAAATCAAAGTAAAGTCTTAATTGAATTTAAAAACCTTTTCACTCATATGATTAGCATGCGTGTAGAATTAAAATCATTATTTTCTATTCAATTAAGAAACAAAGGACATAGATAAACAAAAACCACAACAATAATCAAAAGAACAAATAAATTAATTCATCTAACCTCATAATCCAGTTAAGAAATTACAGTGGAATCAACACTAAACGCTTAGCCCTCCATGGCTTTGATGGAATACATGATAATAATATGATGAAGGAAAGAAAATAAAGGGAAGAAGGAGAGATGTGGTGGATGACGGTATTTTCCAAAACTAGAGAGTTGCTAAGTGTGTAAAATTGTGTCTCTTCTGCTCCCTTAAGTCTCGTTATATAGGCTTCAACTGGACTTTGGGCTTTATCTGTTGGTTGCTAAAATATTTTATTTTTATTTAATTAATTAGCAACTTAATTTCTGTCCAATTTCCAATTCTGCTCCTCTTATTTAATCATTTTTACAAAATTGACCAGAGTTTGACCAGTTGACCAACTTTGACCCGTTGACTGCCTATCAGATGCTGACATGTGGCGGTGTATTTTCTCTCTCCAAAATTAGGGTTTGCTCTTACACTGTTCACCCTCGCTAAGTTGCGCGGTTGACGATTGATGGTGGCTGCTCCGGCGTGGCTGCTCCGACGCGGTGGTGATGGTTTCCTGCTATTGCGTTTGCAGTGCTGCACTCACGGGTTGCTGTCAAGGTGTGTGTTGCTGCTGGAACGGGTTCTCACACTCATGTTCGCGCTGTTCCGACGTGGTGACTGGTTGCGTGCAGGTGGATCATGCTGGCTGTTAATCTGGATCGTCTTCAAGCACGAGAGATGGAGGTTGCAAGCGTTGCTACGCAGTTGGCTGAGATGGTTGACGCAGATCTTACTGATGCGGATGAACATGTGCGCGAAAATGGTGGTGTTGCCAGCGGTGGTTCCTGTTCGAAGATGGTGGTGAAGCTGCGGTTGTCGTGGCTGCCGTGGCTTGAATGGTGCGCTGCTGGTACGAGTCTCGCAGGTGCAGGCACAGTGGAACGCAATGGAGGTGCTGGAACGTGAATGGTGGCCGACGGGAAGGAGATGAATGCTGCTGCAGCTCCAGGCGAGGTTGAGCGTGAACTACACGAGGATGATGGTGGAGTTGCGGTGGCTAGTGCAGGTTCCATGGCTGCCGGCGAGATTGGCGGCGGCGGCTAGGGTGGCGGCTGCCATGGTGATGGAAGGAGATGATGAAAATTAGGGTTAGGGTTTCATTTTGAGAGATGGTGACGTGGCAATATCTGATTGGTCAATTTGGTGAGTGGAGGATTATGACACGTGTCAGCTTATGGTTGGCCTAATTTGAAAGGTGGGGATTGCCACATGGCATAATCTGGTTGAGTGGAGTTTAAGTGGTAAGAGAGGTGCAACTCAGTAAAAACTGAGGGTGCATAACAGGTTTTTGGTGGTCCACTTTAGAAGGAGTGTGTAAATAAAAACATTGGGTGCATTTAGCTCCTGACTATTTCTTTTCCGAATTTGCTGATTTAGGACCTATTTTGTAACTTTGAATATTTCAAATCCACACTTTTAATGACCCAAATTAAACTCAGCTGCATTAACAAACGTTAGCATATCCAATAATATTTTATGCAACTAAAATAAATTTTACGTCATTTTTACCTTACGTACTCAATAAATCCAATAATCACAAATCCTAATTAAATCAATCTTTAAGCACAGAAAATTTAATTAAATCCCCAAATTTAAACATTAAATGAGGGCAAAAATTTGAACTCATCAACTCTCTTAGGAGTGTCATCTTCTCTTTGTCTTATCTTGAGAATTGCTTTTAAGTGGTGGCACACACCACTATTATTGAGTATGGTAAGCCTTGTGCCCCTTCAAGTGGCATGTCATCACCATTGAGCCCCCTCCCCTTTTCTTGTCTTCCATCTCTTATAATTTTCTTTTCTTTAAGTTCATTTCAATTCACGTATGTTTATGTATTTGTGTTCTTATTTTATTTTCTTGTTAAGTGAATCTTTTTTTTTCTTGAGCTCTTAAAAGTGAACATTCGTATCTAGATAACCTTGATTATCTTAATGTCCATTTTAGATATTCTTATAGCTTTCTTAATCACCATAACACCATATATTGATAATGCTAAAATAAGTTATATAAAAAAGAGAAATGTTGACTGACATGCAGAGGTGAAAATTAGTATAAAATTTTATATTAAAATATATAACGTACACTCATTTATACTATAAACTAGTATTTTGACCCATGCAAGACACGACATTATTTTCAAATTCACTTAATTTTGTTTTGTTCAAGTTATTAAACATTAACTTTAACATAACTATATCGTAATTTCAAATGGTGTAAATATTTAATTATTTATTTTTTATTTTACATAATATTTAAAATTTTATCATTATTATATTAGTAATATGATGTTATTGTATTATTGTTAAATAATATTATTAATTATAATATATTATTATATTTGTTAAGAACAGACAAAATCTTTCTAAACTCTTATGTTGCTAGAATTTATTCTCATCTTAAATTCAAATTCTTTGAAGGTTGAGAATAAGTGAACGTTCTTTAGAGGTATTAAAAGAGTCCATAAAAAAGACTTCATTTTACAATTTTTATTTTATGAATTTCAAATGCAAATTTTGTTACCACATTTTTACTATTTTATAATTTCAAATTCAAGTTTGGTTACCATATAACTTTTATCTTCAAAAACTTAAACAATTTATCATATTCACTTCAATTGAAAATTGAATTAGCCTCCCTTTGAAAATTTTACCCCATTTAGTCACCCAACCTTAGAAATTCTTGGATTTAGTCATTTTTAACCAAATTTTGTTATGTTTATTTGACGTTTCAAATGATTTTTCTGATAACATTTGAGTTGTTTACACCACTTGATACATCTTCCGCTTCAATGTTAGCTGAATAATAAACTTAACAAAATTTGGTTAAAATGACTGAATATACAAACTAATTCCAAAATTCACCTAAATGACCATATTGCATTACTTGAAGTGTTTCTTTTGTTTATTGTATTCGGTGATTGATTTTGATCCACAACTGGAACAATTAATTTCCATTAAGCATACTAAATACCATATAACAATACTATATGTCAAATGAAAAAAAAAAGACAGCTACTTTTAATGTTAATGTCGCATGTTCATTGCATAATAGGGTAATGATAGCTACAAATATGCAATAATAGCAGTATAACCAAGAGCTTCAATTTACAACTACATCAACTCAATGGCTAGAGTTTATTTTTAGTTAATGTCCATTTTTACCTCTTTTTGTGTGTTTATTGTCATGAAAAATAAACTCTTTCCTAGCTTTCATCTTGTTATACCCTTAAGTTTAGTGTGTTTTGTATTGTTTTGTGTTTTAGTTGTTTTATGCTTGTTTTGCCTCTAATATCTCTTTTAAGTGTGTTAAATAAGTTAATAGGAAGGATTTGTGGTGGAAGAAAACAAACAAGAACTCAAGGGAGCATGATTGGACAAGAAAAGATTGATTTTGAAGCAAATACCCAAGTCGAGCGCCACTGGAATCATGCCCAGTGCTTCAAATACATAATGTTGTCAAACTGCCTAAGGCTGAGCGATGGCAAACTGGGGCTGAGCGCCATTCAGTTCGCAAAATCTGGTGTTGAGCGCTACCGAGACAAGGATGAGCGGTGGCTTGCTAACATATCAAAAAATGGGTTTTTAATCTTGTTTCTCATGAGGGTTTGGACCATTCCTCATTTTGCACAATAGAGAAACACTTTTCAGTACTTGGAGAGCCTCTTAGAGGTTCTGGGAGTGTTGGGAAGCTCTCCCACTTCTCCTTGGGTCTTCTCCTCCATTCTTAGTGGTTTTTCCCCCTTTTGGGGTTGGAGAGGAAGATGGGTTACAAATTGGAGGTGTTGATGCGAAGGGGAGGCACAATTGGAGCATGGAGAAGCTACTAAAAACCTTGGGAGAGGGCTTGCATCTTCTCTTGGGTTTCCATTTCTTCCTTATCTCTTCAATTTGTAAAACCTAGGTTCTCCACCATGGAGAGCTAAACCTATTTGTTGAGATTAGATGTAATAAACTGAATTCTTATGTATTGTGTGATGTTAATCCATATGCTTTTCCATTTCTATGTTAGTATTTGATTTCCATGCTTAATGTTTGCTTTGGTTTGGCCACCCATGCATGATTTGTGGTTCTTGAGGTGTTGGAAAATGTCTTTTGAACCTAGAACTGAAATTGAATGCCTAATGGAGCTTGTATCTAGGGATAAAACATAATTCATTAGTAATCTTAGGACTCTTGAACTTAATGCATGATTTCACTTGTTGAGGATTTAAGAAATTAGAACATGATGAGTTATCATAGACTCAAAGTCGCTAGGAATAGGATTTGAGTATTCTTGTGAGTTGATTTTGACTTGAAATTGGAATTGAGATGTTTGTGAATGCATGAGAATAAAGTGAATGCAATCTAGTCTTGACAATAGTATATAATCTATGTTAAATTTATGTTGCACACCAACTATTTGATAAAATATCGAAAAGAGTTTCTTTGTGTTTTGTGAGCTTTGTTGTCTATTTGAGTTGTGAATTGTGAGAGTTGTCATGTGTTGCACAAGTCCCTGTAGAGAGATTGATATTTATTACTTGCTACGTGCGACCGGTGCACTTGTCATTTTTCACCTAACACTTGTGTTGTGGGGTTTAATGCTTGGCTATTTGTGGATTGTTTTTGAAATGTGGAATGGGTATATTGTTATTGATTATTGTTTTTTTTTTGCAGTTCATAGGATTTGTACAAGTGATGGTTGGGAAGAGTGAACATAATGAAAATGTGATTTCAATGTGTTGTTGATTCTTTGTACCCAATATGCAAAAAAAAAAAATATTTACATTGGGGTCTTTATGAACAAAAAAATTGTCCATCATAGTTAGATTTCACAATAAAAAAATATGGCACCACTAGTGACTGACATGTGGGGTTTTTGTACAATAAATGGACAATATTGTAATGAACAGAAAACATGTTATTTCTACCCAATATGTGTAAGTTTTGAAATGGTTAAAATGCCAAGAAAAAGGGTTGAATTGGCTAGTTAAAAAATAGGATGACTTTTAAAAGCTTAAAATTGTCTTGAATTGAATCAACCCAACCAATAAGTAAGGATGTAAACTCTTATGGACTGGACACTTTTAACTGTCGATTGATTTTACTAAACAAATGTTGTATTGATATAATTAATCGATTGAATCAGAAAAACAGTCGACTAAAATACTAGGAAAAATACAGAAATGCAGATTCGTGATTTAAAGCAAGATAGTGCAATATATCAGTCAAGATAGGTTCCAATGAGTTATATAAACATTATCAATGTTACAAATAACACCAAATCACTCAAGAATGGTTTAGATCACAATTCTTTAAACTTTAAATGATAATGCAAGAGAGAAGAGTTAGAGAAAAGAGTAATGCACAAGATTTTTATACTGGTTCACTTAAACCTGAGCTATATCCAGTCTGTCAAGGCAACCCAAGCCTGACTTTGCACTATTTCAAAAGATTTACAAAGTTTACACTCTTACACTTTCAAAATTTTGAAAACACACACAAAAGACTCTTGAATCACACAAGAATCACAATAGCATAACAAGACACCTCTTGTAGACCTGGAAAACCACGAGGCACAAACACAAAGCTTGAGAAAGATCAAACCTCCGCATAACCCTGGCTACCACAACCCCTTCTCCAAACTTCAAACACCAAGTAAAATGCTCCAAGAATTGATCCAAGATCAATCTTCATCTGCTGCAATCTGTATGCTCACGAAAGAGAGAGAGAGAATTCTTACATCTCTTTCAAAAAATGGTCTTCTTACATCTCTTTCAAAAAATACAACTCTTATAGTCAAACTGTTACAAAATTCAACAAGTTGATTTCACTTAACTTAAGTGAAATCAATTGATTAAAAAATAAATCAACTGATTGAATATGTCACAGTTTAAGACTATTGTAGCTAACCTTTTAATTTGTTAAAAATCCATTCAACAGATTAAAAGACACATTTTAACTTGTTGAAAAATATTTCAACAAATTAAAAGATACAATAAAGACCCTATACAAAATGCTAAATGGTCTACAAAGTGAATTACAATCTTCAAGCTTGTTTTCCTAATGATTGATCCATATGAAGGGCATGCATATAAGGCTTGATCAACTCGAGCAAAATTAAATCTCCATAACTTCATCAATGTAGGCATAATTTCAAAGCAATGACTTCAAGTTACTTCAACAAAACTTCATCAAATCTTCATGGAACACACCATACAAGCTTCGCATGTAAAAAATATAGGCCATCAAAAATCACATTGGACTTTCCATGACAAAAAAAAAACTCAATCAGAGTGAGTCTTAAAGGAAAAGAAAATACGGCAGCAACACTAACCCATATATAGGGACCCATGTATAAATAAGTGGGGAGTTGAGGTGGATGTTTTGACAAATTGTAGATAATTTTTTAATCTTTAGACAATATTATAATGAACAAACATGTCTGTTGAGGCCAAAGTTTGAACCTCAACACGAAATAACTCTAATTCAGCCAAACATGTTTGTCGTTACATTTATCTGTTCCAACATGATGACTGGATTTTTTTATGAGATTTGGATGTTAAATTATTTATTTATATTGGTTTTTGTAGATATGATTGTGACATAATTGCTCTTAAGATGATGGAGTTATAGGATGGTGTCAAAATGTTTGATGGGAATAACATGCTTGACTTCACCAATGTAAGTTGTTGAATTCACTAAGGTGTTGGTATATGTTGTTTAGTTATAGGTTTTATTTTTGTCTACACCTATATGTTGTGGGTTGACTGAAGAATAAGTTTTTGTGCAGGAACAACTTCACCATATTCGGAAGCAATACATATGTCAAAAGATACTACATAAAGATAACACCAAAATGCAACAAGTTATACGAGAATATGATTTATTAATTAGGAGTTAGAAGTTATTCATGTACATTTATTGCATTCTGCACATAGTAATTTAGAAGGATGACAATAAAAGACTTTTAGGGTATAGAACATGCAATTAGAAGTTCAAGTGAATTGTATTTATTCGTAAATGAAAGATGTATAAGATGAAACAATGTTATTAAGAATATTTTATCCTGACTCCAATAGACAACTTTTTTGTTATGGGAATTCCAATGTCATTTATTATGGCTCATATGGGTAGATAGAATATGATGTCTGTTGATTACAAAATGTCTACAATTTGTTCAAAAATTCTAGCGCAACTCCTTGTTTATTTTCATATGGATCCCCACATGTGGGTTACTATTGCTACAATATTTTTTTTTTCGTTAAGACTAACTACAATAGAATATTTTTTTTGTCATGGGAAGTCCAATGTAACTGTGTATGGCCAATATTGGGTAGATAGAACATGGTGTTTAGTGACTACAAAACTGTATACAATTTGTTCAAAAAACCCAACATAACTCCCCAGTTATTTCCATATGGGTCCCCAGATGTGGGTTACTACTACTACCATATTTTTTCCTTTAAGACTTACTCGAATAGACTTATTTTTTGGTCATGGGAAGTCCAATGTCAATTTTTATGGCCAGTATTAGGTAGATTGAACATGTTAACTTTTGATTACAAAACTATGTAGAACTGGTGCAAAATACCCAATGCTAGTCCCCACTTCTTTATACATGGGTCCCCAAATGTGGATTAGTTTTGGTGCCATATTTTTCTTTTCCATAAGGTTGACTCCAATGGACTTCTTTTTTGGTCATGGGAAGTCCAATGTAAATGTTGATGACCCATATTGGGTATATAAAATATAGTGTTTGGTGATTATAAAACTGTCTACAAGTTGTTCAAAACACCCACCTCAACTCCCTACTTATTTACACATGGGTCCCTAGATGTGGGTTAGTGTTGCTGTCATATTTTCTATTTCGTTAAAACTAACTCTAATTGACTATTTTTATGGTAATGGGGAGTCCAATGTCAATTTTGATGGCCTATATTGGGTAGATAGAACATGATGTTTGTTCACTATAATATTGTCCATTTATTGTACAAAAATCTCAAGGAAACTCTCCAAATATTTTCACATGGTTCCCTATATGTCAGTCACTAGTGGTGCCATATTTTTTTCTCATGAAATCTGACTACGATGGAATTTTTTTTTGTTCATAAGGACTCCAACGTAAATATATTTAGTCCATATTGAGTATAGAGAATCAACAACACATTGAAATCACTTTTTCGTTATGTTCACTCTTCCTAATCATCACTTGTACAAATCCTATGAATTGTTAAAAAAAAAACAAGAATCTATAACAATGTACCCATTCCACATTTCAAAAATAATCTATAAACAACTAAGTATTAACCCCACAAGACAAGCATAAACGCCAAACCACCCGTGAATGCCCTAATAATTTCTCAACCATGAAAAAGGAAAAAAATGAATAAACTAAGCTTCAGTCGTTGAACGAGCACATAGCCACACCGAACAACCATCGAATGTCGTCGACAATGCACAATGCGAACGAACATAACATGAATCATGGGCGATTGCAACAACAAAATGAAGAAAATAGCAAATTGAGGCTTCTAAAACAGCGAACTCAAGCTTCATCACTTCTTTCGCTGAAGGTGCTCGTTCTCTCTAATAAAGGAAACCAAGTGGGAGGAAATGGTTTAGCATTGAAGGAAGGTTCTCGTTCTCTCTACTAAAGAAAACAAATTTTCCCTCTTTCAACATCTTTCCCCACACATGTAGTTGCTGAGAAAATTAAAAAAATCACATTTTGAAATTAAAAAAAATGAGTGACACGACGACAATGTCAAAAATGAGTAAAAATTGTGTCAAAATATCAATATCTTTAATAATATATGAAAAATACATACTGTCAATATCAACAAAAATACCTACATTTAAAATAGAATTGAACTAAATTAAAAATCATACTCTTTTTAACTGAAAACTTATTATTCCTATTTTTCATTTTATCATAATGAATCATCTTTCATCTTTGTCGAGCATTCTTTGAATGATTGTCATCCATAACTAAATGAAGTTCCTTATGTTGAAGTTTAATCACATTCAATCTTAAAATGCTTAAACTATTTTAGAGTTAATAATATTTGTTTGAGAGATATTTAGTTCAGACTTCGCAATCGAAGAACAATAATTTCAAAGTTGTGAGAATATTTTTCCTTTTATTTTGGTACAATAGTTACAATCTTTTTCTTTTTTAAAATAGAAGTGAATTTTATATGCAAGTGACCACTATTTCCAATACATTTTAATATTAGCACATATCTCATTAATGACCTTCAGACGTTGACTATTTCTTTTGAATAAATAAATAAAAATGAGTGTCATGCTTGCATTCTTCCGTGCCTGTATTCTGTCATCAATTTCCTACACATATTTGAAGTCTAATTATTGGTATGAATTATAGCTTGAACAATACACATGCAAAACACAATGATCTGTTGGAGTGCTTTATCATAATTGTTTGTATCATAAAAAGCGTTATAATTATGATTGCTAATTAATTTTAAGTGTTCTTGTTATTCATTATTAATGATTTTTGGGAAATAAACTTTAGTACATGCTGTAACATACATGGGTTATTTACCTGTCAATAAACTATTAACCATTAGCTATTAACTATTAAAAACATTTTAACTTTTTTATTATTATTATTATTAAAACATTTGAATTTGGATTCAAATTTTAAAATTTTTAATAGATAAAGAAACAATTAAAGGCATTAACTAAATAGATTATCAATTGTAAATAAAGGAATAATCAAATGAATTAGTACTTAGTAATTAACTAATAGTAAATATACTAATAGTTTATTTAACAAATAAACAACAAAATATTAGTATTGATTAATATAATTTATAAAAGAATATTTGAATTTGTATTTAAAACATTTGAAATAAATAAATAAAAGAATAATTAAAGTTATTAGAAAACTCAACCTCTGAAAAGAAAAAAAAATATTTTTACATATAAAAATATATCATTCAAAAAATAGATCGCTTTTCTATAGCATGAATTTAATATACACATTCTAAAATTTTGTTAACTATTAATTTGTCACCAATTAATAATTAGTTTGTTAGTCATATTTCAAAATATATCTAAATTGTTTTAAAATACATAAATACATAAATTGTTATACAACATTAAACACCACATCAGGTGCTCAAATGTTATATCATTCACTTTCCCCTTTTAATATTTTTGGGCAACTCATCAAAAGCTTGTAAAGTATTACAACATAATCTTTTAAGGCAAATTGGTGTGGAGCCAGTCCTCAAGTAAATATCGGTTACGAAGTTAGCACTCAGGGAAAGATATTTGATTGATTAGAGAACTTAGTAAATCCTAAAAAAAAAGTAAACCAAATTAATACATAAAAAATATAGGTTAGTTGTACAAAAAATATAGGTTATAATTCTTTAGGCATACCTCTACAACATCACATTGCATACTTTTGCTTTTGTGCTTAGTGGTACACAACTGATCAAGCTCTTCACTATATACCAAAGCAAATCCTCCAAAATTACTATTAGTCATTCATATTGATCTAGAATTTAGTTTGTGGTGTACAAGGAAAACAATTCAAAACGGTTATCAATCCCTTCAATCGACCATCAATGAACTTTTGTATGATGGTTTCATGACTTCAAATTTTCCTACCTTAAAAGATTGGTCAAATAGGAAGGACAACACATGCTTGCACTCGAAAAGTTTTATGAAGTATAACTTCAAATTCTTTTGAAATATTAACAGTCACAATGCTTTACTCAACACATGTTAACATAACAACATAATTAAATAAGTAATCACTAAATAACTACATATTACATAAAATTTTTAAAACTAAACCTTCTATTGTTACTCCGAAATTTCTGCACACGACTTCTCAATTAGTGTGCTAGTATCCATGTGAAAAAAACTTCTTTTTTGTTTGCTAGTATCATGTGGAAAACCACAAAAGTGGTCAAATCTATTTCATCAATTAAACAAAGGTTGATCTTATACCTGAAATAAATAAAAAAACATGACAAAAAGAAATATATATTAAGTTAGAATATAAGAAAGACCAAGAAGAAGAACAATGTTGGAAATAATTATAGAGAAGTACCTTGGAGTGACCTTCATCACATACTTGTTACACTTCTAAAAAAAACAAATTTGAGTCTAGGTATATTGCATTAAGTCATGGAGCAAAAACATTAGAGGTTATAAAAATTTCAAACATATAATTTGGTTGTTTGGATCATAATACCTCTTTACTTCTACCAAATCCTTTGAAATTGAACTTGTGTTTATTCAGATCCGCAACAAACCACAACTACACAACCTTAGCAATAACATTCCGATTCTCCTTTTTATGAGTGAGAGATTGAACTTTTTTTTTGCAAGATAGACATATTAAGATCAAAGATTTCCAACATCATTTAATACTATATATAAGTGGAGAACTAACAATCAACAAGTTTTTAATATAATAATATATATGCAAAACTATCACTCAATTTTTTCTACAAACAGAAAGAACAATAACATGTCATCCATTCCGAATTTTGCACCACAAAAATTTAAATCAATATTCAAAATACAAAACCTCATCACTTAAACTTACTATCATCATTCACTCACAAATTCATTTTCCTTCTCACTCTCTCTGTCTCACCCTCCATCAATAACAAACACAACATGTTTTTCTATAAGTATGAATTTTTTTTCACTCTAGCGCCCTCTTTTTCACTCCAACAACTCTTCTTTGGCAACATTTATTCTCTACAGACTTTCCTTCTCCCGCTCTTCTTTTTCTACAAGAGGGGTGTATTTTTGTATTACCTTTTTTCCACTAATGAATGAAGGTTTTCTTTCAGGAGAATGAAATCGTGGACACATTTGAAGAGGTCTTCAAGCACACAAACAACAACAGTATGTATTTTCCATTCTTTTGGATTTGTTGACAAAGTTTGATTTTTAAAGAACTTTCTTCTTGTTGACCCGTGTTTAAGACGTATTCAATCATCACAATGGTATGTATTTTTTCATTTTTTTTTGTTTTCTTGACAAAGTTACCATTTTTAAAGAACTCACTTATTTCTCATTGAACATATTCATTTTCCTAATTTTTAATTTTTATTTTAACAATCGTGTTATTTACATGAATGAAAGTTTCGACAAGATAGAAGTTTGGACAAGATGAAAAATTTAAGACCTGTTGAAGGCCACATGCAAGTTTCTCAAAGCACAAAACAAATAACATAAATTCATCTTCAATATTTAAGACCTCTTCAAGAATGACAATGGTATGTCATTTTAATTTTTTATGGTTTTCTTGAAAAAGTTTTGATATTTAAAGAACTTTCTTCTTTATGACCGAATAGAAACTTGTTCTTCCTTTTTTATTTTGAACTTTTGTCCTCTACAAGTTTTTCTTCTGCACAAGATATGTATTTTTCTATGGTTTTCTTTCTCTGATGGAAGTTTCAATTTTACCGAATGAATACCTTTTTTTTTGCAACTTTTATCTGGGAAGTTTATTTTGATCTTAACTTTCTTCTAGATCAACGAACTTTTGGACAAGACCAAAAAGATTAAATATTTAAGAGCTCTTGAAGGCCACAAGCAAGTCTCTCAAGTACAAAACTTTCGATTCAAGAATCACCATGGTACGTATTTTTCAATTTTTTTGTTTTTGTGTTCAAAGTTTCGATTTTTACTAAACTATCAGTTGTTTCCTTCTTACTCACCGAACATATTCATGTTCTATTTTTTTTTACGTTTGCTTTTATTTTTTGGTTTTGTTTAAATGAATGAACTGGTGGACAAGATAAAAGATTTAAGAGCTCTTGAAGGCCACATACAAATCTTTTCTATTCAAGAATCACAATGATATGTTTTTTTTTCATTTCTTTTTTTTTTCTTATCAGAATTTCTATTTTTACCCAACTCTCGATTGTTTTCTTCTTTCTGAACGAACAAATTCATGTTTTTTTGTTAAACTTGGTTTTGTTTAGATGAATGAAATGGTGGACATATAAGAGATTTTAAAGCTCTTAAAGGTCAGAGGCAAGTCTCCCAAGAATAAAACCTTTTATTCAAGAATCACCATGTATTTTCCTTTTTCTTTTGTGATTAAAGTTTTGATTTTTACTCAACTATCATGTGCTTTCTTCTTTCTCACCAACCAAGATTCATGTTTTTTTTTTTGGAACTTTGGTTTTGTTTAGATGAATGAAATAGTGGACAAAATTAAAGATTTAAGAGCTCTTGAAGGCCACAAATAAGTCTCACAAGCACAAAACTTGCAACATGACTTCGTCTTTTCTATTCAAGAATAACATTTGATGTGATCCCAAAAAGGCTTATAGCTTGGGCCAACGCCTAGGCCCAAATCATGCTCAAGGCCCAATCCATGACCCACATGCATCTCAAGTCCAAAGCCCACCAAGAGGCCCAATAACAAGAAGATGCATGATTGGAGTATTAGAACAAATTTTAATTTTGGGCCAATTCTTAGGCCATGTTTTATTGAACTTGTTGATTAGCTTGCAAATTGTGCTAATTCGAGCCTAATTATTCTTTGGCCTAGAATTTCTGTCCAAAGACTCCTTCCACATGGTGCCAAGTATGATAATGCATGAGACATGTGAAGGAGGACACTTGGCGCAAGATCCTAGCTCCTTTACATCCAATGGTTCCATGAGCAACTTGGAGAGCAAGCCATGCATTTGCATTTCATTTCCTTTCTCATTTTTATTGCATTAAGGAAGCCTCCTATACTATAAATGAGAGCTTCATATGCTTGTATTTGGTTACTTTGGATTGGTAATAAACTAAGTGTTGAGAGTACTCCACCTATTGCCTCTAGAGTCACTTTGCTAGACTAGTTTCTACCAAGAACTCCTCTAACCTCCTTCCCTAAAATAGATTTCTCTTCTAGGTTTCCTCTCCATTTCACCTCCCTTGCATCAAGAGCCTCCAAACTTGAACCCACTCCTTCATTCCAGCTCCATTTTCACTGCAACCATGGCCTTTCTTCCTTCCAATTTCGTGCTCTAAGCTACATCAACATTGGTATGTATTTTTCCTTTTTTTTGTTTTCTTATCAAAGTTTCAATTTTTACCCAACTCTCAATTGTTTTCTTCTCTCTAACCGAACAAATTCATGTTCTTTTTTTTAACTTTTTTTTAGATGAATGAAATGGTGGACAAAATGAAAGATTTAAGAGCTCTTGAAGACCACAAGCAAGTCTCATAAGCAAAAAGCTTTCAACATGATTTTGTCTCTTCTATTTAAGAATCACACTAGTATGTATTTTTTCATTTTTTTTTTTGTTTTTTGATCAAAGTTTCAAATTTTACCCAACTCTCAATTTTTTTCTTCTTTCTAACTAAACATATTCATGTTCTTCTTTTTCTAAATTTGTTTGTTTAGATGAATGAAATGATGGACAAATCAAAGATTTAAGAGCTCTTAAAGGTCAAAGGAAAGTCTTTCATGCACAAAACTTGCAACTATGATTTTATTTTTTTCTATTCAACAATCACAATGGTATGTATTTTTCCATTTTTTTGTTTTTCTGTGAAAGTTTTGAATTTTTTCTCAAATCTCAGTTATTTCCTTCTTTTTGATCGAACATTTTTTTTTGTCATTCTTCAATGATCGTTCTTCTTTGATGTTGTGAAACAAAGCTCATTTTTTTACATTATCTTTTTATTTTCATACCAAGTTGTGGTTTTAAAAGTCTTCATCCTTACTCACCATACTTTAAGTTTGGTATTACTCATATTGTTTGAGTGCACTTCTTTTTTTCTCTATCAAAACACTTTAACAATTATTTTATATCTTCTGTATCTCCTCACTACCATTTCTTGTAATTTTTCTTTTCATTTATTTGATTGTTGTTATTGTTTATGTCTTCTTCTTCTTCTTCTTTTTCTTTGTTATGTTCTTTTTTCTTTTTGAATTTTTGGTGAACCTAACGTTGTTCATGCTCTTCGTGAGTGTTGTTATTGTCATTGAAGGTAATTAATCCTAATTAATTGTACCTTTTGTATATTTAATCAGTTTTGTATCGAACCTATGCCACCAAGGCCGTTTCAAGCTTACAACATGTGACCTTTGACGTGACTTATCCCACCAAAGGCTGAGGGACTGATGTACTATACCTAGGCGATCCTGGCTAACTACCTGGTCTAAATCACCTACAACTACCTCTTATAAAAAGATAGATGGATGGTTAACTGAGCAAGCCAACATACATAATGGTTGAAGTCGCCTACTCCATAGAATAGTGCATAAGGAAGAGCCGTTAACTCCAGACTTAGGAAATTACAGCGAGACCTCCAGTGTCAACTCATTAACATAGGACTTGGGCTTGGGCTGGGACTAGGCCCATTTAGAACCTGAACATTAGCCCAAAATAATAACGAGGGCCCAATCCATAAAAAGGGGAAAACATAATTAATGACTTTATAAATGCACGTGGACCCCAACAATTAAAGGTACGCTTTCATTAATTCCCTAATATGAGATTTGACTTTTGAGAGCCTTCGTTAACTTGATCATCAGAGTTCTTTCCGCATGTAACCCTTTAAGGGTCCAAAATCGCCAATATTAGGAGAAGACGCATCCAAGCTAAGTAGTAACCGGTTTGAGAAGTTAGTGATTGGGGTAAGATATGATTTATGTTCCCCGATATTCTTTTATTGGCCCTGCAGGAACAAGTTTAAATGTAATTTTTTTAATTTTTAATTTTTCATTTCTTTAATAATATTGGATTTATTTTACATATATAATTATATAATTGCTAAAGCGTCTTTTCCACCAAACCTCTTGCAAACATATATCAGTGGACAATGCAGCAAGTCTACTAGGTGCAAAGTCCAAAGACAGTTTTGTTACATTTCATTTAGAAGAAGATGTACGTATTTGAATATAATACTTTTTTGGTCAAATAAGTACTTTGGTATTTCTTCTTTATGCATTACTATAGATACTTTAAAATTATAATTTAATTTTGAAATTCAAGAATAAAGTATGTTTTTTTTATGACATGCTATGGATGATTGTTGAAAAAAAATTATGTCTTAGGTAGCTTTTGCATCTTCCAAAACATACTCAAGTGTGAATAGAGAACCACATATCTCTTCCATCAAACCTTTTGGCTACAACAATTAGTCATTTCCAATACATTCAATGCCCTCGCACAATCTTCTCACTGAGTTTTTATTATTTAGGATTATTATTTTATTATTTTGTGAGTAATAATTTACTATTTTAATTTTAATATAAGAAATATAATTATTAATATTTTGTAATTTCTTATTTCTTATTTTCATTATATGATTATTTAATATTTGATATTTTTTATTTAATATTTAATAATAATGTATAGTAAGATATTACAAGATTCAATTTAACTTAATTTAATTCAATTATATGTAAAAACTTTTTTTATGCAATAATGATGTATGCAAAGTAATGATGTATGGAATAAAAATATATATTGCAAATTTTATTCATTCTTTTAGAATCCGATGGAACATTTGAGATTATAAGTTATCACTATAATTAGCGTGAAGTAAATATTTTTTCATTATCGAAAGGACACACTTATTTTTTTCAATAATGTTTTTCCAGTTTTAAGGATACATGTTTTTCCATGTTCTCTTAAACTCATTATTTTAATTTAATAATAATATTATTAACAATAACTAATAATAATAATAACCATAATAATAATAGTAGTAACAATTAATAATAATAATAATAATAATAATAACAAACAATTTTAATGTTTACAAGTAAAACATACACTTATACTTGTCAATGTCATTGGGGATTGAAGATTTACGTTTATTATATAATCAGTTAATCTTTATTATATAATCACTTAAATATAAATATTGAACTTCAAATTTCTTTGATTTATATATTGAAATGCATTCTCTGTGAAGTGTAAAGTGATTAAGTCAAATTTAAATAAATAGAACACTAAAAAAATATAATTGATGTTTGTAAAATAAAAAATATTTTTGACCTTCTTCGTCTACACTTATATATCTATCAACAAAACTTGAATTGGTTTTGGCAAAATTCAAGTTTTTGATAGTTTGATAAACTAAAAGTTTTTTTTCTTGTAATTTTAACTTAGCTTCTTAAAGAAGGTTTGTACAACTTCCAACACTTCTTGAAATGATTACCAAGTTCCTCTTCTTTATCTATAGAGTTTGAATTCGGCATTTTATATTATTTTTTGACTTTAGATTTTAATCTTTTATTTAGGCATTCTTATTTTATTTTATTTTATTAAAATTATTAATTGAATTTGTATTTCAGTAATTCAAAAGTTCAACTTCAATTTGTATTGATATCTGAAAAATCCAACTACATGTCAATATTACTTTTCAAATACATTGTTGATTGATTTTCTCTTGCTTGATGGTTACATCGATCTAATAAACAAATTAGGATTTATTATATAATCTTTAGGTGAAGTTTAAATAAAAAAGATAGTTCATACAATGCAAATAATAATATTATTAACTTTTATAACCAAAATAATTAATATAATTTTTTTTCCTAACATTGCCATAAAAGTTGGTGAAGTTTAAATAAAAAAGATAGTTCATACAATGCAAATAATAATATTATTAACTTTTATAACCAAAATAATTAATATAATTTTTTTTCCTAACATTGCCATAAAAGTATTGTAATGAATTATTTGGTCAGATTTCATTTAAAATCACAAATAACTATGAATTTTTGTAAGATTCAATGTGTATCAATTATCCTTAACCAGAGGGCATTAGTTTGCAGCATCCTAAATTTATTCTTACCAAACATTAATTCACAACATTAATTGTTACCAGAAGCAATTCATTTTTTATGGTCTCAATGCACTAGAGCATATAAATGGTCAAATCCACAATAAACAAGCAAATTTTCGTACTCACAATGTATTGTCATTATTTATTATGAAGACCAATGGTTTTGTGGGACTTGTCACAACCTCAAAAAAAATCGCAACGAGACGACGAACGTTAAAAAAAACATCGTTTTAAATATAAATGTAATAAAGGGGAGTCACCACCATAGTTTTTGGGAAACTATGGAAAACCTAAAAAATGATATGCGAAATTAGAACAGGTCTGGGAGTCGGTTACGTGTGGGGAAGGTATTAGCAACCCATACGTCCGTCCTAAGACATTTCCCTTTTTTTATCATTATCATTATTATTTTTATTTTGAATTTTAATGTATAGGTACTCCTTATCAAGTGAATTTGAGACTCAACATGATAAAGATTTACCATCAAGCAAGTCTGAGACTAGACATGATGATTAAAATTTATTTAAGAAAAATATTTAATTCTCAAGCAAGTCTGAGACTAGACATGATAATCAAAGTTATTTAAGAAAAATATTTAATTATTAAGCAAGTCCGAGACTAGACATGGTAATCAAACTTTATTTAAAAAAAACATTTAATTATCAAGTAAGTCCGAAACTAGACATAATAATTAAATTTTATCATCAAGCTGGTGTGAAACTAGACATGATGATTAAATATGTTCTAAAATTTTAATTTTTAACGTTTTACTTTTGTAATTTTGATTTAAAAGGAGAAACAGATTTATACGTAAAAGTGTGAAATGACAAATGTAACATCCCATTTAATAAAAAAAAACTTACTTAACTAACACGTCACACAATATAATAATACGAGCAAAGATACGGAGTATAGACTCACTTCTTAAGGTATCCCAGAGTTTATAAAAGGAAATTTTGAGGCACACCACGATGCCAATACAAAACAGGGTACAAGGTCTAGTGTAACCAGAAACACAGTACTAATAATATAATACATGGGTCATAGCCCTAGCGAAAGACATGAAAAGCAGAGCCCAAGTCCAGTCAACTAAACAGCGGAAACTCCATCACCCTGATGACCACAGGAAGCACCACCATAAGGTCTCACTTAGAGGCTTATGGAATTACGTACTGACCACATACCAATCATACTCAATCAATCAAGTAATATTTATCATGAATATAAATCTCATGTCAGCCTTTATAATCAATCCTCATTCATATGCCATGTTGAAACTCCAACTCATCCTTCCCAATCCATGAATATAGAAGTGTATTTCATACCGACACCATGCCACTTTGATAACCAACCATCCCATTTAAAATCACATGCCAAGATTGTAACATCCCGTTCGGATATTACGAATTTAATAAAATAGATAAGTAACCATACATCAGCATCATTTATTTTAAATTAAAAAAATAGATAATAACGTCGCATTTAATAATACCTCATTTCCCAAAATGCGGGAAATTTAAGTCTTTATTTCATATATCGATAATGAAACTTCAGACAAGTGTTCGTCAATTATGAAATAAAAAGTCCAAGAACATAAATGTTTACAACTGATTCAAAATCATAAAATAAAATCCCCAAGCTATCCCCGCTCCGTAGCTAAGCCTCACCAGCTCCACCTGCATCATCACCTGCTCACGTGTACCGCGTACACGATCATCGCCAAACACAAGCAGATAGGGTGAGCTAACATTTAAAACATACAAGAATATATATCAATATACATATACATGTTTAACCAGTACAAATAATATAACAACAACACCAATTCTTTCTTTATACTGCATGGTCACCACCATATTGAGTATTCTTTATTTTCCCATAGAGTCTTACTCTATTTCCATCACATGGCCACCACCATGTACACCGATACACCTAAATGGAAGTCACATTACTTTCCCTCCACATGGCCACCGCCATGTATATTAAGTACATCAGGGAACCTCGTTCCATTTCTTTCACATGGCCACAATCATGTTAACAGGATTCTACATCTTCTAGTAAGTATCTCAAGGTGTCTTGCTGCCACACCTATCGGCCACAACCGATAGAGCACGTACAGAAATAATGCTACGGATCACACAACGCAACGCCAGGTGGAGTTCCCAAATACGAACATAGTCTGTAATGTCCCAGGACTACCAAACTCGTCAGCAACCACTGAGGAGGGAAATCCATTGGACCCATCCATACTAGCCACAACCAGCACACTCACACCGGCACACTCGCCAACTCGAGCCACAACTCAAAGTTCCTCGTGTCATCCGCTATCCCGAGTCACAACTCGAGGGAAGTAATTCTGGGTCACAATCCATAGAATGCCACGTGCTTAACCCCTATCCCGTGCCACAACTCAAGGATACGTTCCGGGCCACAACCCAAGGAACACCAACAAACCCACCAAGAAGATATTCTAAAAGCCATATAGAACACCTCTCACAAGTTTCATCTCGTTTTATAAACACAGCAGGTACATCTTCCTTAAACGTACCTCTTCACCCTTGCTTGCTTAAATTAGAGCCTTTGTTTAACCATTAAATCCCACCTCTTATAGCTAGGCCCTCAATCTGTGCAAGTCTCTAGAACCATTGCAGCCTACGTATTCTCGCTTAAGCGAGCTCATGCTCGCTTGGGGGAGACTCTCGTTCGCCTAGGATAAAAGTGCCTCGTCTAGGCGACGAGACCCTCAAAACCACAAACCTTCCCTCGCGATGGCCACGAGCAGATTGAGGATTCGCGTCCCTGCATATCTCGCCTAAGTGAGCCTGACTCGCCTGAGCGAGTATTGCAAGTTTTGACGCTGATTCACTCACACAACAACAACAAGTTCAAAAAAAATATACTCCAAATTCATACCATTG
>Ga0099823_1001157_pt1 | contig 20914 bp, 9 predicted proteins | sample CowpearedBW_FD_76831 | JGI IMG/M metagenome (GOLD analysis project Ga0099823, IMG submission 76831) | Root nodule microbial communities of legume samples collected from California, USA - Cow pea red BW | ecosystem: Host-associated > Plants > Roots > Nodule | place: USA: California | collected...
AAAAAAAATAAAATATATATATATATATATATATATATATATATATATATATTAAAAAAATATAATAATTTTTTAAAACACGGTACATATATGACTTTTAGTGTGTGATTCTAAACTAATTAAAATTATTAACATAAAAAAAGTTATAAATTATTCTCTATCACAAAAATATTATATATTAAATACATAATTGATATTAATATTATATATTAAAACTTTAATTAATACTAATATTATATATTAAATATTTAATATCAGTAAAATATTTTAAATAAAATATCTTAAAGTAATATACACGTATCATATAAATATGTGATCCAAATTAAAATAAAAATAAAGACATCTGTGATCCAAATTAAAATTAAAACAAAGATAGTTATAAAGAACTGAGAAAGTTGACATAATTTAAAATAATTTATACAAAAAAGTAAGTGCCATATTCTTCCAATAGAAAAAACGAAGAATTAAATGTCATTTAACATCAGAAAAATCTTTAAAAGTATCTATTTTACCTAATTACCTATTCAGTATATATAACTTACATCAAATAAAAATGGTTGTGCTTCAGGATTAATGAATTAAAAAATATATTAAAAATGGTATAAAAATGCTTTAAAACCCATGAAAACCAAAAACGTATAAAAAATATCATTTTCGTTTAACAAACAGGCCAAACTAATTAGGATTTCACACCACCACGAAAACAACCAAAAAAAGAAAGAAAGAAGGTTGAGTTGGTAACTCACAGCTAGAAGGTTCTTGGTTTCTTCTTCGTTCAGTTGCAACCTCACTATCCTCGATCTTCGAAGCGAAGCGGCGTCCACGAAGTTCAAATTGGAGAACCTGAAAGCGTTGAGCGAGTACCCAAGCACGTCCAAGCCACGCGCCCAGAAAGGCTTGTGCATCTTCCCCTCGGGTATCAGATCCTCCATTGCAGAACTCACCTTCTCCTCCCCAATATCGCCGGTTCCGTCGCCGGTTCCATCGCCGGAGAAGAGGCGCAGGAGGTCCAGGAGCAGCGCCACCGCTGCGGCGCGGTCGCACGCAGCGGTGTGGAGGCGGAGGAACACGGCGAAACGGTCGTGGGGGAGGGTAAAGACGGAGGCGTAGAGCACGTCGAGGTCGCGTGGCGCATAATCGTGCCAAGTGTCGTGGTTCATCTGGTCCTCGAGGAGCGTGTGGAAGGGATCATGGTCACCATTGGAGTGGGCCTGGACGATGGTGGCCGTTGAAGCGAGATCGAAGTGTTGGACTTGGACGTTGGGTGAGGCAGGGGTGAGGAAGTGGAAGGTGTTGGTGGAGGGGTCGAGGTGGATCTTGGAGCGGAGAATAGGGTGGGAATTTTGAAGATTGTGGAGGGCATTTTGGAGAACAGGGATTTCGGGTCGTTTCGAGAGGAGGAGGCCGAGCACGGTGACGCCGGTGCCGAGGGGAACAGCCTTGCACCAGCTAAACTCTGTTCCGCCGACGGGGCGGGATTCGGTGGGCTCGGACGCTTCTGGGCTTTGGGCCTCATTATCTCCGTTTTGGGCCATTAGGATGGAAGTAAAAATTAATTAGTGAGTGAGACAGAGAAGTGGAGAAGGAAGTGGAGTGGGATAAGATAACATGGAAAATATGCTATCTTCATGGGACCACTGTATTTCGTCCAAAAATTATTGTATTATTATTTTTTTATTCAATGGGAAAATATCTGGTTTCCTTTTAAATAACGATTTAGGGCTTTTTAGAATAGGTAAGCAATATAATAAAAACTATTTAGTAAACATTTATGAGATATTTTAGTTTTTAATTTTCACATCACCATAAATATGTAATATATATATATATATTTTGAGAGAGAGTAACGAAAAAATTGAAAATAATGACACACTAAAGATGTGAAAAAGAAAATACTAGTTGATTTTATTAACAATTAATTTTCTTACAAAACATTCTGATAGAAGGGTTACTTGTGAAGTTCTTTTTCTGAATAATATTTTTTATATATATATCGACAGATTAAAGTTTGTGTTCCATTAATGAAACCTGAAATTGATGGCCCTACATACTAAAAAAGAAGAAAACACAGTCACGTTATGGCAGGTAGGGTGGGGTTTGGCGGGATATCTTCCCTTATAAAAACTCTTCTCCAATAATATTTACCACTTCAATTACAACTTTTTAGGACCAAATCCTGAGTCTAATGGCTTTTATGATGGTAAGTCAGAAAACCGATTTTAAAAATAAATTGAAAATTTTAGAATGTTTTTAATTAATGATTTTTTATTTGATTTGATAAATTAATTTATATAATTGTTATTCATATGATTTATTGTGTTTTATGTAAATATTTATATTAATCAATTGATTTTTTTTATGGATTACATATTGTATATCTAAATAGGATTCTTTCTACCAATAATAATATACATAATAATTGTTCTTCATTTTTTTATTCTCTATTATTCTTTTACTTCTTCTCTCTATTATTACTATATTTTATAACACTTTATCAGCACGATGCTCTAACCGACTGCAGACTAGTGGAAGTTTTTGTCTTTAACGATAATGCTTTGCGTGTCTCAATTCAGACTCTTTCTAATCCTTTATCCATTTACGATTTTACCTTATATTCTTCCTCTTGTGATCAGAATTGTTTGACTTTATCAACTTCTTATTATTTTTATTTTTATTACAACGGTGATTATTATTATTATTTTTATGATTATTATTATTAATATTATTATTTTATGTGTTAGTTCTAAACATGCAAAATGTTACAAGATTTGAATTTGTGGCCCAAGGAAGAATTATTTATATTGGATATTAAATGTTGAAATACATTTAGATGTAATGGGTCTTAGTAATACCATTAAAGAAATAAATAAATCATCTGAACAACTAATTTATTCCTGCTAGAACAATATTGTGAATAGAGACTTCATAAATATTATGAATTTATTTCATGCCTTTGTATGGCTGAATAAACCAATGAAGCTTTTGATGAAAAAAATCATGAGATCCATCTAATATGCTACATTCCCATAAATGAATGTAACAATAAATATTATGAATTTATTTCATACCTTTGTATGACTGAACCAAACACTAAGCTTTCAATGGAAAATCATTAAACTTGTCCAATCGGTCTTGTTCCATTCCCATAAGTGAATTCAACAACATTTGATTTATATTTTCATGATTGTGATATTGATTATGTAAAGAAAATTTTAAAGACACATTTTGTCACCTGAATAGCACAATAATGCGAAAAAGAAAAAAGAAAAATGTGAAAATATTGTCAAATAAGATGAAAGTATATATTATCATTACGATGGTAAAGACCATTTAAGTTGTACTTGTCGTACACCAAAGCATCCTACAAATAATGAGAATAACATAGAAATACACTTTGCTTATGAAGATGGTGATTCTGATTATGGCCATATAGATGCTACTCATCTTGATATTATTATTTTATTTGCTAAAGCAAATGGAAGCATGATATTATTATCCCCATTTTCTCATTCTTTATTCTTCCTTTACTTCTTCTCGCTATTATTATTCTTTTACTTCTTCTCTCTATTATTACTATATTTTATAACATAGAATACTTTATCATTATATTAATATTTATTGTTATATTAATATTTATTGTTACGGCTAAAATTGAGTATTCTTCTCTAAACAAAAGTAAGTATTAAAGTCTAATGTCATAAAATTATTTCCGGTGACCTTAGGAGTAAATCTTGATTTACATGTAAAATAGTTATAAAAATAATAATTGATTGACCAAAATATTTTTTCTATCCAATCTTAATAAAATATCAACTAGTAACAAGACAAATTTAGGTCCAATTCCTGTACTCATAGACTTTAGAAATTAATCTTTAATTTACAGGTAAAATAATTACAAAGATAATAACCGATTGACCAAAATATTTCTCCTATCCAAAATATTTTAATAAAATATCAACTAGTAACAAGACTAATTTAGGTTCAATTCCTGCATCCATAGACTTTAGGTCAGCTTTGGGATGTCTTGTCCATCTTCATGAATTAGGTCGGGTCTGAGACGACTAGGACGGTACACAACCCCATAGCATGGATCATAAGTGTTTGAGGCATAAAGGCTTAAAAAAAGTCATGGTTTTGCTGGGGATCGTCGCTTTAGATGGCTCTTCACCGTCCCCAAGTCGAGCTTGGGTTGTCACTTTAGACAACTCTTCACCGCCTCTAAGCCGAGCTTGAGTTGTAGTTTTAGAAGGCTCTTTACCACCTTTGAGTCGAGCTTTGAGGTTTGTCATTTTTTAATAAATAAACAATCTTCTTCATAGATAATTTTTCCTTTATTTTTTAACTTTTATTTTAATAACAAAAAAATCCATTTTACTTTTCCTAATTTTAACTTCAATACACTAATTATCAATTCCAAATCTTTAACTATTAACTTAAAATATTTAACCATATTCTTATACATATTCCAAATTTATTTTCTCAAAAAATTACTACATTACAAAATATTACTACATTAATTTTACTTTATTTTAACTTTTGTAATTTTATTTATTTATTTTTTCAATCCTTTATTTTTATTAAATTCGAAAAAAAAAAATTTCCAACCCAAAACTTCTTTCCAAAAACTGAATTCTGACCTAGAACCAAAATTGTGTTTATTTGTGTGAATATAAAACACCATACGTCATTTCTGTAAATTTGTTTGTAAAATGTGTCGTGCAGAAAAAAAAAACTGACAAATGTTGGTGATAGATGGAAACTAAATTGAAAATATTGTACATGAATTTTCATCGGAAGAAATGAAAAAGACACCAAAGAATGAAGTGAACATGAAGCAAGCATTATAGAAAATAATGCAGAGAGTAAAGCTGTCAACTTGGACTAGGCTTAGCCCACTCTTGAAAAACCCTATTTTAAGGATCCCCAATTGAAGGGGCAAAAAAAATGAAGCCCCTAAAGCCCTATCTCAAGAAGGTTAGTGCAAGGGTTAAGGTGGACTTGACTCAATTACTCTAATTTAATTAACTCTTAAAAATGATACTTTCAGTCTAGATCATATATCGAGTTATATTGTCTTAGGCCTAAGGACAAGATAGGTTTACCTAGGCCCAAGGTCGAGATGGACCATTCAGGACAAAACTTTGAGTCTGGCTCTCTCGGACCGAAGTTCGAGATGGATCAACTTGGTCGAAGGTTTGGAGGAGTTGGCTAGGGACTAAGACTGATTAACCTAGGCTGAAGCACAAGATGGGCCAAAGATCGAGATGGGATGACTTAGACTGAAGGTTGAGATGGGCAGGCCTAACCAAAGTTTGAGATGGGTCTACTTAAGCCGAAGATGGAGAAAGGTCAACCCGAGCTGATTGTTAAGATAAGTTGGCCAAATAAAAGGTTGGGTCAAGGTCAATCGAAAGTCGATCGAATTCGTCCGAGTTGGCCCAACAAATTTCAGCTGAGTTGGCACAAGTCGAAATTAAGCTGAGTCGGCCTCAACCAAAATTTGGCCGAATTCAGTCAAGTCGACCTCGATCGAAATTTAACTAAGTCAATCCTGACTGAATTTCTGTTGAGTCATGTCCGACTGAAATTCGGACAAGTTAGCCTTGGCCAAAATTTAGCTAAGTCTATAATGATTGAATTTGACCGAGTCTGCCTTGCTTGAAATTCTGCCAAATTCGGCTAAGTTGGCTCGACTGAATTTCGTGCAAGTCGTCCATGCCAAAATTTGGTTGAATTCGGTCGAGTCTGTCTCAACTGAAATTTTGGCCAAATTTGGCCGAGTCGGCTATTGCTGATTAAATGTATCTGTGATGTTTTTGATGATGTCCATAAGAAAAAAAAAGCATGAGAATGTTGGAATTAAAGCAAGGCATGATGTATTCGTTAATTGCATCACACTTAGTCAAATAGATCAGTAGGCTATAGCTGGTATGTGTGTGATAATTACTAAAGGTTGTTTTGTTGTCTCGATAGTTGACTAGGATACTAATCTAGTGAACTAGATTAGTTCTGGAACTTGGATTTGGGCCCAGTCATAATCTAATCAACTAGACTCGTCTTGATAGCAGCTGATAAATAAAAACAGATCGCTGCACCTTTTGGATGTAACGTTTTTCAATCCAAAAGAAAGAAAGAAAAGTGTGGAATAGGTTCTTGGAGCAATCTTTGAAGATCCCTTTGAAAAGTTCATCAAGATACAACAAGATTGGCTTGGCAAGATGAAGGAAATTCAGAATTGGAATAAGGTGTATTCAATCTAATTTCTAGGCTGTTTTTCTTGTATTCTTTTACAGTTTGAAACTCTATGTATTGTTGTTTTCTGTTTACAGCAAGTGTGTGGTATAGCCTTATTGGTTTTGTTTGAAGCAAGTGTGTGATATAACCTTGCTTGTATGGTTTTCTTGTCTTAGAGTTTAGATTTGCTAAAGTGTCTTTGTAAATCTTGTAATTCTTTGAGATATAGTGAAAGATTATCTCTAGTTGTGGTTTGCTAGGAGAAACTAGATGTAGATTCTAAGGAATCGAACTAGTATAAATCTCTTGTTTGTGTTTCATCTCTTCCTTTCTTTATTTTTGACATGGTATAAATGCTCCAAAACTTAAGCATCCAATCACATTGTTTCAATTGATTTAATAAGTAAAAGTTTTTTTTAAAAAAAAAACAATTTTGAATTGCTAAAAATTGGGTAAAGTTTGTCAAAACCAATTCACCCACCTCTTGGTTGTGAAATAGCGGTGCATCAAAACTAACACCAGCTCCTGCGAAATTTGGTCTAATTGAGCCTAACCCAAATTTGGCCCCTATCTTAGTCAAAGGTCAAGGCAAACTGAATCAGATTAATGGTTGAGACGCTTGACCCTAGCTGAAGGTCGAGGCTGGTTGGCCAAAGCCTAACCCAAATTTAGCCCCATTCTTAGTCGAAGGTCAAGACAGAGCAAATCAGATTAATGATTGAAATGCCTAACCAGAACTAAAGGTCGAGACTGGTTGACCATACTCAAGAGGTAAACTTTGTTGACCAGGGTTAAAGTTAAAGACGGGTCGGTCTAGACCAAAAGTCAAATGGGACGATCCAAGGTGAATATTGACCTTGGTCGATTTGGTTGAAGGTCGAGACATGCCGACCTATACCCTAGATTTAATAATATATTTTAAAAAATTAATAGTTTTTCATGTTTGAAAAGAAAGTTCATGGTTCACATTGACCTACAGAATTTTTGTATACTTTTTGACCTTGTAAAATTTTTTAATGAGATTTTTTTTGTCATGTTGGTTTTTTTATCCTAGCCTACATGGATCATATCCAAACTTTATGGACTAGATTAAATAACAGCTCAAGCAAAAAGGACGCGAAGAGAATTAAGAAAAAACAAGGCAATCAAATAAGAACCATATGCACAACAACCCTATCTTATCTCTCTTAATATGATTATTAAACTATCTTATTTATATCATTATAATGGTTTAAATTTTAATTTTCATAAATAGAATTATTTAGCTATTATTATAATGATTTGGTTTGGAGAGAAACTTAAACGTATAGGAAAACTTAGGTAATTAGATAGAAATATTTTTACATAATTGTAAATTTATCTCATTTCAATAATTAAAATAAAACATAAACATATTAATTAACATAACTATTACAAAAAACGAAAAACTCATTACTTTACGAAAAGCAACCCTCACAAATATTAATTATGACAATGGATTGCATTAAATCAACAAAAATAATAATTTTCTTCCTTCTAATTAAATCAAAACTTAATTATGCTTTAAATACATAATAAATTTGAAAAATTTAGTTATATTTCTATGTTAAAAAAATATTTATTGAATATTTAAAATTAATGAGATACTTAAAATTAATTAAATTTTAAATTAAATTCAATTTGTGAATAAAAAAACTGTTATCATAATAATATATAAAGAACATTTCATGCTTAGTTACCTTTTTTTTATTGTTTTACCTTGGTAGTGTTTTAAAATCATAACACAAAAGTCGTGGTTGAGAGAGAAACTGAGAGAAAATCAGTAATTTCATATACCTGTTTTATTTATCTTTAGATATTGCAATTATTTATATAATTTAATATTTTTTATTACATATTAAGGGATAACTAGTTGGTTCAGTACAACAAATTGATATATTACAGTAAAAAATATATATTTTAATACAATAATTCAAGTTTCGTAAATACTTTTATTTGAACTCAATTAATGTTTAAAGTAATTGAACACATATCGAACTTCTAATGATTATTATGGGTATTTATTAAAGGAATAATTAATATTAATACCCAATTAATTGAAAAAATTACTAATGGTTAAATTAAGAAAACAAGAAACAAATGATAAAAAGCTATAATTCAGCAATAACATGAAGGTGGATTAATTAATAGTACTCACTAAGTATTTGATTCCCATAACTTGCTAAATCAACAACTACATTGACAATAAGTTTCTCAATCTAAAATTGCATCATGTATCTTGTAACATTAACGGCATAACATTACATCTTATATGAGAATCAATGTTATCTTCTTTCTTTCTTTTATCTTTTACAACATATGTGTGAATCATTGTAATAATAAAATTCCAAAATGAACAAAAATCTCACGTTGGCTGTTTTTACACTTTTTCAAAAAATTTATATACCTAAATATCTTCCAATAGTGGTTGACAAGGATGATGAGTCGTCACCCGCATAAATTTATGGACTTAGTTTATATTTTTGTGTACAATTCAATTCAAATTCCTATCGTCTCACCATTGAAAATTGTAAGGGCATTGAAGTTATCTTTTAGTACAAATAAACCCTAATAATGATAAAATCAATAATACATTACAATATATGAATTAAATTAAAATTACATAAATAGTGAAGTATCAATGTATAACAACAGGTGCCAAATCCATAATATATGATCCATACCTAATATAATAAGCTGTTATATAAATAAACTAAATTAAGAATTCAATGTAAGAAATATAAAAATGATAATTTTTTAACTATAAATGTCTAGAGGAGAATTATCCCGTGTATCCGTTTGCAGCTTCAACGAGGATAGCCTTCATCTTCCCAACAAGCTCCTGCATGAGTTCCCGCGAGTGCAACGGCGCTGGGTACACGCACACGCAATCCAAGCTCCCATCCCGAATGGTGTCGAAAACCGCAATGGAGGGTCCCACACCGTGCACGGAGGCGCAACCCATGTAGTCCTCAACCCCGATCTGGCGCTGCTTGGCGCCGCCGTTGTCGACGACGGTCTCCTCGAAGACCGACATCAAGGAGGTCCTGAGCGAGGCGGCGGGCGTCAAGCTAGGGTTCTCTATTGCCCTGCACATGAGAAAGTTCAAATCTGCCATGTCCGAAAAATGCTTGTTGCAGTTCTTGGAGTGGGCGAGGGTTTGGTATGTCTTCTTGGCTAGCTCCCATAGGGTTTCCCCACCCTTCATCTCGAGCGAATTCAGAATGGCAGAGTGGTAAAATCCTGAACATTGCCAAGCCCTTTCTCGTCAGTGGAAACATTTTTTGTTTCAATTAATACAGGACTTCAGTCATCAGCGTCGTCGTTGGTACGTATACCAACGTTTTTATTGTTCCTTTAAAGCTCTTTTTGTCTTTGCTATGTCGTTGTATTCCGGTCGTTCTCACTCTTTTCGTATATTTAGAAAATTCAATACCTTTCATTTTTCTGGGATAGAATTGTTGGTGTGCTTATTTATTTTGGTGGGGAATATCATACCAAATATCAAACATAAAGAATAATAATAATAATAATTTATATATTATACTTATAAAGAATTTGTTAGTGTGTTTTTTAATTTTATTCTTTAAGTAAATATTTTCTTTAAATTAAAATAAATACTTTATCAATTTTATCTTTTAAGTTATTGTTTTTTAAATTTATTTGATATTTTTAATTATAAAACTATTCACAAAATAAATAAAAAATATTAATAATAGAGTTACAAATATTATTTTAAATTTATAATTATATTAATAAAAATAATAATGTTATTATTTTTTATTATCATTAAAAATGTTTTGGATTTACGGTATATGTTTTGATTAGTCTACATATAAAAAAATGTTTACATTTTTTTTTTAATTTTAGCTTTGAAATAATATTTTTTTTAAAATTAAACTGTTTTCTTATTTAACCATTTCTTCTAAACTTAACTATTTTTTAAATTAAATAAATACAAATTATTTATAAAATAAATAAAAATTATTTACAATTAAATTCTAAAAGTTATTTATAATTATAGTTTTATTATTTTTATTATTATAAAGAAAGTGAATATTTTAAATAATCATAATAATATTATTATTATGATTAATTTTTTCTTGTTAACCGTCCACTTTCAGTTGGAAACATATTTATTGATTGTCTTTTATAGTAAAGAAGGTTGTAATCGCGGAGAGGATCTTCTTACTGGAATAGAAAACAAAACGGTGATATCAACTTCACAATTAATTCATGCGAAGATAGATCACTTTCGTACTTTATTTATTTATATATATATATATATATATATATATATATATAGTTTTTCTACCGTACCTAAAATTATTTAAAGAAAAAAACGTTAATGAAACGATAAGACTCGTTCTTCTAACAAAGTTTTACTAGGTACGTGTTGGTGCTAACATGGTGTACTTGTTTCACCGGTTCAACAACTTATGAGGGAGAAATTTATGAGGAGATTCAGAGTATGAATTGAAAAAAAAATTGTGTAAGTAATTGATTTGATAAAAGAGAAAAGTGAATTATTGATTAGAAATCTGTAATGTATACATACCAAAATTGTCAGTGAGGGCTGAGTCAAGACTGGATCGGCAATCAGTGAGGGTGACGACTCCATACTTCTTGGACCTCAGTTTTGAGCCATGGGTCGCCATTAACCCGGCAGCAACAACTGCTCCACACAGTTTTATCCCACTCAACTTGCAACCCTGTAAAACTCACGTAATCTGTTACTAAAAATCCTACCTTTTCACATTAGGTAAGGGTCAAAAAGTTTATTGATTTTTATAAAAAATATTTTAAAAATTATAATAGCAGTAATTTATTATTATATAATAAAATAAAACTGATCTCACTGTCTATACTTGAATTGTAATCATTTTATGCACCCAAATCAAGGTATTTTCTCCATTTTTCCTTCTGAGAAAAGTTATATTCACTAATCGCATTTATTACGTTTACCATCCATTCATTTTATCCCACCCGTCTCACCGGTACATAACTGCGTATAGGTGTGAAAACATTATTACCATACACAGTAAAAAAGTATAAAGAAATACTAAGATTTTTTCTTGAAAATAGTGTTTTTATTATTTTGAATTGTTCCTAAAGCAGTGTAATATAAGAGAAGAAAGATGAGAAGAGTGAAAGCTTACTGCTAGAACTGCCTTGGTCTCGTTTTGGTTGAGTTGCAACCTAACCACCTGCGAAAACCTAGGGTTTTTGGCGTCAACGAACTTCAAATTGGAGAGTCTGAGAGAGTTAAGCGAGTACGCGAGCATGTCAAGGCCACGTGTCCAGACAGGCTTCTTGCCCTTGCCACGTGGCACGAGATCTTCAATGGCCAAACTAGGTTCCTCTTTGTGATTATCGTTGTCCTGGCCAGCGCCATGATCTCCTTCCATGAGAGTAAGCAACTCCCTGAGAAGTAACAGCGCGGTGGTACGGTCACAGGCGGAGACATGGAGTCTCAGTGCTACCACCCAGGTGTTGGCGTTGGGGAGGGTATAGACGGTGGCGAAGAAGACGTGGTCGTCGGTGGAGTCGTGCCACGTGTTGCGGTTGAGTTCGAGTTCGAGGATCTGGGTAAGGGGGTCGGAGACGTTAGTGGGGAGGGTGAGGGAGGTTAGTGTGAAGGAGGAGGTGGGGGAGGTGAGGAAGGAGAATGTGTTGTTGTTGTGTAGGAGTCGGGACCTCAGGATTGGGTGGGAGGTTTGGAGGCTTCGGAGGGAGGCTTGGAGGTGGGAGATGTTGGGGGCCTTGGAGGTTCGGAGGGCGAGGACGGCGATGCCAGTGCCGCCTCGGACGGCGCGGCACCAGCTGCGCTCGGTGTCGCCGACGGTTCGGGAGTTTGGGTGGACCATGGTGGTATGTATGTAAATAGGGTGTGTGTGGACCTGTGAATGGTTTGTGTTGGTATGAGTACAAGAAGAAATGCAATGGAGTATTTATAACGATGCGTTTGGCCTGCTGCTGCAAAAGGAAATAAAGGAACTGAAGACAAGAAGAGAGGAAAGGAGGGATGTTTTCTTTCAACTTTAAATAATACGAGTTATTCAATTAAAGATCATTATTTCAAAAACAACCAAAATAAATATGTCAAGTTCATAAATTACCAGTTTAATTAATTTGAAGTCCTTATAAATAAATTTAAACAGAGGATGCTAACTAGTGTCTCAAAAGCAGTGCTTAAAAATAATTAATATGTTTTAAATTTTACAAAAAAATGTGTATAATTATATGTAATATTAAATGAATAATGACTTAATAATTATAAATACAAATTTACTTTATTTAGGGGATAAAAATGTCCATATATAAATACAACTCTAATTAATAATTTATTTGATGTACACCTATAAAAATAATAAAATTAAACGTAGAAAAAGAAAAATAATCTGAAGGAGTAATAAAAAATATTATGATTTGTGTTAGATTGCATGAAACTAGATAATGAAAACAGGACCAAAGCACACTTATAAAAAATAGCACAAAATCTAAATAAAAGCACACAATGTATTTAAGGTAGTTTGGCTCAAAATACAATATTTTTTGACAAAATTGCAAAAATTTCTCATACAATTTTTCTGATGAAAATTGAAAATCTTCTTATTCAATATTTTTTAGACAAAGTTGTAACCCTTCAATGACACATGAATACCCAATACCCTCATGCTCCAAAGAACTTGTTAAATTGTGGTAACAACACTTAAATCCACTCTTTATATTTATACTAACTTTCTCATTTTTCATTCTTCATATTAATCGATGTGGAACTTTGGTGAATACCTAGTTCCCTAGTGATTTGCACGTAATCATTGACAATGACGATCCTTTTCCATCGTTGCTCCTCATCTTCTTGCACATCAGACTTATTATTAACAACTTCCAAATCATTATTAGTAGCAACTCACTAATACTCAAGGTGGGAATATATCACCAACACCACCCTAGTCAAGCCAAACTCCATTGCACATGTATCAATGAAGTCATTGCATAAAAAAAAGGTTAAGTATATTTTTAGTCATTGAACTTTGATGTGAAATTGGAATTCATCTATATTCAAAACTTTGATATATTTTGGTTCCCAAACTTTAAAAATGAATGGATATAGTCTTTTAAACCCAATTATTTTAATTTTTTTTATGCGTCAAATGCGTTTTCTAATGGATATTAAAGCAAAAACGTGTTAAAAAGTGTAAACAACTCAAATGCTAACATGAAATACTTTTGATATGTAAAAACAATTTAACGTAATTGAGTTAAAAAGACTATATTCATTCATTTTCAAATTTTGAGGACAAAAATGTATCAAAGTTTCGGACATGGAAGAATTTCAATTTCTCTTCAGAGGTCAAGGACTAAAAGCATAGTTAATCCTAAAAAAAACAAAGTTAACCTCTCTCTTTCCTTGATTAGAACCTTGACTCTAATGTCACGATTGAGAATCATGTAATAAGAAAATAATTTCTTCTAGCGAAACACACCACAAGTAAGAGAAGAAAATCAAAATAAAAGCGCAACATATATCTAAAGAGGTTTGGCACCAAGGATGACAACGCGATGGGATGAGACGAGTTTCATTATCCCATACTCTTATTCTTATTGTTTCAATATCAATTAATTATTTTGTATAAAAAAGTAAAATTCACATAAAAAGAAACATAATATATTCAAATATCAAAAGGACATATTATCATATCTTCGGTGTCAAATATTTAGAAAGAAATTATAATGGTATAAATTTTAAATGAGAACACCAAATAATAATTGGATAAAAGTGAAAGAATTATATAAAACATTTCACAATTAATCAAATTTCATGACAACCAAAAAATTTATAAATTTTGCAAATATTAATGAAACAAAGTTGATAAAATTAAGCAATGTTTTTTTTAACTATTAAAAAAACAAATATCCAAGTTTAAAAGTATTTCAAATGTCTCTTTGCTAATATTGTTTCTTATACACCGATAAAGATTATATGGAACGAAGCTGTATAGAGAAAAATATATTAAACTAATAATAATTCAAATTTAGACTTGATGAATCTTTCGTTTTTTGAACTTCAATCTTCGTTGGATGGTATAAACAAAATTTATGACAATAACATTAAAATATTATATTATAGTAAATGAAAGATTTATGTAATTGCAGTAGTAAAATTATAGTTATGAGAATGAGTTAGAAAATAGAAATAATTATGTCAAAATCATCAAAATAATGTTCTACACAATAAAAATGAAGAACAAATAAAAATGGTCAAACGATGTGATACATCATTGAATAAAATCGCTCAAAGGAAAAAAATTGCATAGTTAAATGTTGATAACGTCTATTTTTACCTATTTTGTGTGTTTACTGTCATGAATAAATCAATCCTTTTCTAACTTTTATATTGTTATATTGTCAAGTTTAATCTATTTTGTATTGTTTTGTGTTTTAGTTATTTTATGATTGTTTTACTTCTAATCTCTATTTTGAGTGTGTTAAATAAGTTAACAGGAAGCATTTGTGGGGGAGGAAAACAAGAAAGAACTCAAGGGAGCATGTGCAACACATGATAACTCTCGCAATTGACAACTCATGTAACAACAAAGATCACCAGGCGGTGACGTCGCTGATATGTCGAAAATATTAAGAAAGAGGAAAAATAATCAAAAGTGAGACCCAAAATCTATTTTGTTCACTGAAGTTGATGACACACCATGTGAACATAACCCCAAAAAAGAAAAAAAATAATGTAATAAAGATTGTGATAAGAGAGAAAATATAATGGAAATGTGTATTGATTTTGTAAATATTGAAAATGCAAAAGAATTAAAAGAGAGGCAGAAGAGACTTTTATATATATATATATATATGTTAGGTTACCTAATAAACTATTAGTACATTAGTAATTTAAATGGATATGAGATGATGATGAGATATGTATTGGCATGAGAATAAGAGGGGCACTCATCCCCATCCCATACTTGACTAAAAAAAGTAAGCTTTACCAATACTCTATTTATATCTAGTCAATATGTAATTCCTTTTTAAAATAGAGACGGGTTTGAACGGTATCCACGAGACATGTTCATTTGGTATCTCTATTTGACACTTCAAGGCCTACATTCACACCAATACTTAACAAAAATATTATTATTTAACATGAATTTTTTAGAAAAAACTAGAAACTTTCATAAACATTTTCTAACTAAAACCACAAACCTTCTCAATTTTCTTAACAAAAATTGCAAGACATTCTTATGTAATTTTTTTTTATATACAATTGTAAATCTCTCATACAATTTTTCTGAACAATTGTAAAGTCTAAAATGAGATGCAACTACCTAATTCTCTCATCCATTAAAAGAACTTAATTGTGATAATTACACTAAACTTACTCTTTATATAGATTTCTTTATTTTTTTTATTTTTCAGTTTTTATATTACTCAATATAAGACTTATGAATAGTCACGACGAAGCAACACATCCCTCGTCACAAAACATATTCGAAAATATATAATTTGTTGAATTTAACATTTCAATTCTTGACAAATTCATTTTACTCATTTTTCATATTCATACACACGTACATAAACAAAATGAATATTACATATCATCAACTGTCCTTCTAAAAAGCATGATTTTAGTATTATTAGCAAAACCTTCCATTTATGTGATTAAAGTTTTTGATAATGGTGGGATAGATGTGACAATTGGTTATTTATAGACATGGTGTTGGCCCATAAACTCTCATTCTTTATTATGAATGGTATATTTTGTTCACTAAAACGTGAAATATCAGTTGTGAGTGAAGAATCCATGTGCTTCTCATTTACTTTCAGTTTTTGAGGCCACACATACTTAACACTTGGTGGTGGACCGTATCCATCGTCTTTATCCATTACATTAAATTTCACATGGCTTTCATACTTTGTTAAGGTAAACATTTGACCTTTGTGGTGCATATGTTTTGGTTGTAGTTCCCAGTTTCTGAACGAATCAAACAATATTACCCTCTACTCTGCAATCGATGCATGCAATTCAAACCGTTGAAGGTTAGTTGTTAGTATTAAATGTCATGTCCAATGAAATATCTTAGCCCAACAAAGTAAGAGTAAGAAATTACTGTCACTAATTTCATACACCCAACTCTGGACCATGATCAAGAGCCATCACTGGTGGGTTACTTACTTCTATGACAGGGATGAATCAAATGAATTACATTCAATTAAGTAGTTATCATTTGCCATATTTAAAAAAATTAATTACGTTAAGTTAAATTTGAGTAATAATTTTCATACAATATCTTTTCCCCAGAAAATAAAAGGTACATATTATAATGGTGTAACAAAAAGTTAAGCATTAATTAATGTTAGAGCATTTCATAAAGAAAAATATCATTAAATAAAATAAAAGTATGCAAAATTTAAGATAAAATATGCTTTTGATATTTAAATTTTAGTAAAACTTGAAACTAGTATCTCTTCGAAACGTTTGACCAATTTAGTCCATTATCTTTAGAAAATGTGTGGATTTAGCCCTTTTAACTAAATTTTGTTAAGTTTATTTGACGTTCCAAACGCGTTTTTCGGTTAACATTGAAACGAAAATCTGTCAAACGGTGTAAACAAATCAAATACTAAACACTTTTAAAACGCCAAATAGACTTAAAAAAAATTGTCAAAGAACTAATCCAAACATTTCAAAAGTTGAAGGATTAAATTGGACTAAAGTTTAAAAAATTAATTTTAATTTTCACTAAAATTTGATAGAAAAAAATATATTTAACCCTAAAATTTATTTGTATTAATTTGTATCTAAAATAAAATAAAATAGCATTTTTTTTATTTGTATCTATTTGACAATTGATAATTTGAGCTTTATTTCATCTAAATTAAAATGAAGACGGTTGTAATAGTATCCCCTTCATTTTATTTTGTATGATTTTTCAGGTTTCCTCATCACACACATATTAATTAGTAACTAAAATAATAAATATTAGTCAATAGATTTTTTTTTTACTAAAATTACTTTACACAATTTTGTTAATAATTAAAACATTGCTCTTGTTAAGACATAGCTTGTTTATACAAAAATTCGACGTAAATAATTTAGACTAAATTTTGATTCATGTAACAAGTTTGTTAAAAGTATGAATCAATTAAAGTATCTTAAATCATTACTAAGAACAAATGCATATGTTTAAAGCATTAAATGCATGGAATAATATATGGGTGAGTTATACAAATGATTAAGTGTCAAATGATTATGTTAAAGATTAGACAACCATGCACTACATAGACATACTCTAAAGCTTACATATTTGATTTGAAGGATATATAAACATGTTTTACATGTTTCAAAGTAAATCCTGACACACATATAACCTATCTTTTAGTATTATATGTTCATTTTCGGATGATCAAGTACAACATAAGGTAGATATGCTCATATAAAATATGTTCTACAAAAGAAATGTTAAAGTAAAAATGTTAACTAAAATTCAAGGCATTTATAATAAAGTGTTGACCCAAAGAATAAAGTAGAATTCTAAATAGATATTGCGCCGCTTATGAAGTACGATGACGTTTAAGCTTTGTATTCAAAATATAGTCATGAAAGATTTGTTTTTTATTTGTAATTTTTGTTTATATTCTTTTGTGATGATTGTGAGATACTACTCTATGTAGAGAATGATGAGAAAAAGTCATAGCATTTTATTTTATTTTATTTTATTTTTTTTATTATTATTGTTTATGGATTGAGGTAACCCAATTACTTCTTATTAATGTACGTGTTCTTCCTGATAAAAAAAATATATACATATTTTGATATAAATAAGATTGGAGAGGAATATAATGAAAAAGGAGAAAAAAATCTTTAAGGATAAATAAAAGAAGCATGATAAAGAAAAAAATAAAGAAAAATATTTTAAGAAAATTTTTTGAAGATTCACAAAGGCCGAATTAGAAGAAGAAATAAAAGCTCTTAATCTTGAAAAACTTTTAGATCATAAAATACTTTTTTATTTTCTTATAACATTTTACAATTCAAGAGACGCAAGTAAACACATATTGGATGGAACTATAAAGTTTAGAATTCATATGAAGAAATTCTAACGGAGACATGTCATTTTTATAAGTGTAATGATGGTTGTAAATAAATCACGTTTAATTTCTCCATCAACCATATTAGGAATGACAATGGTTGAATCAAATACAGATAATGTCTATCTACAATAAAAAAATTCCATTTGTTACCTATTATCTTATTCGTCGAGTATCCATTTCAAAAATTTTGCGAATACACGTAGGTACTGATAAATATTTAAGAAAAGATATTTTATAAATTTTTAAAATAAAATTTAAATAAAATTAGACAAAAATATAAATAAAATTAAATATAAATAAAATTTTAATTTTAATTTTAATTATATTTAATCTAATAAAATATAATTTTAATTAAATTTAACTTAATAAAATATAATTTAAATTTTAAATTTAAATTTTTTTGTAATGAATACTCGCGAGTACGGATAATATGATACTTGCACCTGTCAGTTTATAACCGGGTTTTAAAATACCCACTACTCGTCATCCGCGGGTAATAAATATACATGACTACCTACTATTTATTGTGGATTTTATCCGCAGATTTTCATGAGTACGAATATTTTTGCCATCCCTAAATCATATATACTTTTTGGATTGTAATGATGAGTTTTTTCTTTAATTTTAGGAACTACCATGTGTCTCTTCTTAATTTCAAGTAACCACCCATATACAAAGATTAATTGCAAATTAACTAATTATTAAACATATTGTTTCGAGTGTAAGGATTGAGTGTCTACTAAAACACTTTGTTTGGTCTTCAACTCTTCACTATGGTCATCCGTTTGGTCCTCCTATTGTTTGTTCGATTGTCCCACGGATCGATGCTAAAGAGGTTTTGATGCTTAAGTCAGCAATGGTTCGATCAATAGTAGCAATAAATGCTAAAATAAATGTGAGAGAAAAAGTCTCAACAAATAAATGTTATAATAAATGTGAGAAAAAAAGTCCAAACAAATATATCTTTGACTTGTATTTATAGTTTTCTACATGGGCATGTGATTAGAGTCATTCTAATCACGATCCAACTGATTTTTAAATTTGATTTTTGATTTGTTTACAATTATTACAAAACTACTTAATTTACTATGACGTTAGCTTGTCAGACGGCGTTGCACCTTAATCACATTAGAGGACACTCAGGTGAAATCTTGAGGGCATTCCAACTGTTGACAAAAGTTTCAGCTTAACTTCCAAATATACGAAGTATTATTTGTTTAATGGAAAGAAACGTACACGAGAGTTAATAGAAATTTGGCCAAACATATTGGCCAAATACGTTAGTAGACTGAAATAATCTTGTGAAATTTGGATTGATAGAGTAAAAATCCTACATTATGACTCCAATTCAATTTAGCTTTCATGTCTTATACAAGTCACACTAGCTTATCACGTAATTATGGACTTTAAACTAGGAACTACTGCTACATCTAACAATGTGGGAGCTTATGACCCACAAGGTAGGCATGGAGATCTTGATTCCAAAAATGTGCAACAACCAAGAATATCAACATATCAGAGATATGTCAAAATGAAAAAATGAAGAAATTAAATTAAAGATATCAAATTTTTTTCTAGGGTTACCATTAGCCTTTCCAAACCTCCCAAGTCCTTTTGGTTTTTTTCCCCTCAGGATAACAATTTTATGTACATTTGATATTATGTTCAAAATTTAATCATAATTACTAAATTACGGATAAATGTCATTACTAATTATAAAGAACGTGCATGAATCTTCTATCAAATTTTCCACCTAAACCAACGATGGATGTTAGTGAACTACTACATATTGTAACTTTTTTATTAATGTACAAGATAATTTGATTCTGAAATTACGAAAATAATGTTACTTTTAAAATAATAAGGAAGTCGTGTACAGTTTTGTCATAACTTCATTTCAATTCAAAACAACGTGTAATCCTATCACGATTTCAACACAATTCAAATAATACTGAATTCGTACCAATCCGACACGATTTTATTCTCAAACATAAAAAAATTATTATACTTCAACAAAAAAAAGTTGTCTCAACATATGCAATAATTTTATATTATACAAAGAAGTTGCTCAATGTTGAAACAACTAAATGTTAATTACAATGAAATTGTTACATACACTACTTTTTCGTTATGGCATCGACTTTACCTGTAACACCCCATTTAATTTATTGTCATAATTAGAGGAAGCGTTACACAGGATAATACAGAAGCGCAGTCCTAGAGTTTAAACACCACTCCTTACGATAACCAAGACACACCACAGTGCCAAAAAGAATCAAGATATAAAGTTGATAGAATCAGATGGGAATTTAAAAGGACCGACAAGTACATGGGCCACAGCCCTAAAGAAAAAGCCCAAAATAGAACGTGAAATCCAGCCCAGGTAGACTATGCAGCAGAACCATCTCTCATTTCTTCCTTGTCGACCTCGAGTACCTCTCGCATCTGCTCCCATCAATAAATTAATGATCATCGCAAAAGTAGAAGATCAACATACAAAGCAATCAAACAAGCAAAGGGTAAGCTAGAGCCAAAAAGATTTTATCATGCATTGATA